>JAEAME010000106.1_pt1 | contig 117820 bp, 80 predicted proteins | sample 8958731 | NCBI WGS metagenome assembly JAEAME01 (sample SAMN16933194, study PRJNA681113) | bioreactor sludge metagenome | isolation source: anerobic bioreactor sludge (Control) | place: India:Bengaluru | collected 2018-10-24
GGGGAAGGGGATGATGGACGCCCAGAAGGAGAGGGCTCCTTCCGGATTCTTGATGATGGCAATCAGCAGGACGATGGAGATGATCAGCGGGAGGGTGACAGGGAGGATGAACTGCTGGGTGTCTTCGTCGTTGTCGACGGCGGCTCCGATGGCGCCCATCAGGGAGCTGTAGAGCAGGTAGCCTCCGAGGAAATAGAAGATGAATCCGCCGATCAGCAGGGGGAGGTTCAGGGTGCTGATCATTTCCAGGATTTCGGACATTTTGTCCTGGCCGGCGGGGAGACCGGCTCCGGCAGCGTTGATCTGCTGCTGCGACTCGAGGATGCTCTGTCCTACCTGCTGGGTGGCCTCGGGAGACAGGAATCCGCGGAGAATCCCCATGGTCGCCACGCCGAGGATGATCCATATTCCCACCTGGGTGAGCCCTACCAGGGCGGTGCCGATAATTTTCCCGATCATGAGCTGGAAGGGTTTGACCGAGGAGACAATGACCTCGACGATCCTGTTCTTTTTCTCTTCCATCACGCTTCGCATGACCATGGAGCCGTACATGAAGACAAAGAAATAGATGATGAACCCCATGCCGTAACTGGCAATGAAGGCCACCATGGAGGAGCTTTTCTTCTGTTCTCCGGTTCCGCTTACCGTCAGGGTTTCGACCTTCACTTTGGTCCGGGTGGCGGCCAGTTTATCTTCCAGGTCGGCGATGCCGGTTTCCCGGACCACCGTTGCCCTTTTACCGGCTTCGACAATCTGGCTCAGTTTCCGTTGGACCTCCTCGGCAAATTCGATGGGCATCTGTTTCCCGGATAATAACTGGGAGCTGTTGGTGGTAAGGATGTTGGCGGGAATGTAGAGGAGGGCATAATAACCGCTGTCGGCGGGATTGTTCTTCAGCGCTTCGTATTTCTCACGGTCGATGAAACTGTATTGGGTGTAGCCTTCCTTCCCCAGCTGGTTAAAGAAGAGGGTGGATTCGTCGAATACGGCGATCACCCGTTCCTGTTTGACATCGCGGGAGGCCAGCCATCCCGGAACCAGGATCAGGGCAATCATGGCAAGGGGGACCAGCAGGGTGGTGATTAAAAAGGATTTTTTGGTGACCCGGGTAAGGTATTCCCGTTTCAGGATGATCCAGGTTTTGTTCATGATACTTTTTGTTGTGCGTTATACGATTCTACAACCTTGATAAAAACGTCGTTCATGCTGGGAATGAGCTCTCTGAACGACCGGATGTCAGCGACGCCGATCAGAAGCCTCAGCAGGTCGTTGTTCTGGCTCCCGTGATTGAACTGAATGCGGATGCTGCTGGCCATGGACTCTTCGCGGTGGTCCAGGAGGGTCACCGATGCCCCCAGCGCCTTCATCACCTCATCGAAACTGCCCTTGTAGACAACTTCAAAAAGGTTGGATTTGTAGGTTTCCTTGATCTTGTCAATGGGGCCGTCCAGAATTTTCCTCGATTTGTTGATAAGCGCGATATGGTCGCAGAGGTCTTCGACCGTGCCCATATTGTGGGTGGAAAAGATGATGGTGGCTCCTTTGTCGCGGAGTTCCAGGATTTCCTGCTTGATGAGGTTTGCGTTGATGGGGTCGAATCCGGTGAAGGGTTCGTCGAAGATCAGCAGGGGGGGATTGTGGATCACAGTGGTGATGAACTGGACCTTTTGCTGCATTCCCTTGGAGAGTTCCTCCACCTTTTTATCCCACCAGCCGGCCATTTCGAATTTGCGGAACCAGTATTTGAGTCTTTTCAGGGCTTCGTAGCGGCTGAGGCCTTTGAGTTGTGCCAGGTAAAGGGACTGTTCCCCCACCTTCATCTTGGTGTAGAGTCCCCGTTCTTCGGGCAGATAGCCAATTTTTTCCACATCGGCCAGCCGCATTTTTCTGCCGTTCAGGAGTACCTCTCCCTGGTCGGGGGCGGTAATCTGGTTGATGATGCGGATCAGGGTGGTCTTGCCGGCCCCGTTGGGTCCCAGCAGGCCGAAGATGGTCCCATGCTCCACCGTTAAGGAAACGTCGGTGAGCGCTTTCGTGGAGCCGTACTCCTTGTAAACGTTCAGTGCTGAAAAAAGTGCCATCGTAAGGTTTTTGAAATTGGTATGGTTCGGACGGCCTGCATTACAGCCCTCCGGAAAAGGTTTTGCTTTCTTTTTCGAAGTTGTCCAGGTCGCGGGTGATTTTCTTCACGAATTTCAGGTTGTCGAAGAATTCCTTGGCGATGACCCGCAGTATGGTGTAGACAGGAATGGCCAGGATCATGCCCATGATGCCGGCCAGGCTTCCGGAGGCCAGGATGACCAGGAATATTTCGAGGGGGTGTGCTTTGACACTGCTGGAGTAGATGAGGGGCTGGAACAGGATGTCGTCAAGGGTTTTCACAGAGACGAAGACCAGGGCCATCAGACCCAGCAGGGGAAGGGTGTGGCTCATGAAGTCCATGTTCACATTCAGGGCGAGCCCGATCATCAATCCGGTCATGGCTCCGATCCAGGGGCCTATGTAGGGAATGATGTTGAACAATCCGCAGAAAAGGCCGATGAAGATGGCATGCGATGAATCGAGGCCGACGATCATCAGCCCGATGGAATATAGAACACCTACCATGATCATTTCCAGGAGGATGCCCAGAAAATAGCGGCGGAGCAGGCGGGCGATGGAGTCGAGAATCTTGCCGACCTTTTCCTCCAGATCAGAGGGTACGAAGAGCAGGATTCCGTCGCGAAAGGTGCTTTCATCCTTCAGGAAGAAAAAGGTGATGAAGGATACGGAGAAGAAACCGATGAAGAGGTCGCCGACGGTGGAGGCTATGAAATTGAGGATGTTGCTGAGGCTGGAAAGGCGGAACCGTTCGTTGAGCTGTTCACTGATCAGGTCAAGGAAGGTGCTGTTGTCGAGGGTGACCGGATTTTGCCGGAAAAAACCGAGGAAGCGGGAGAGGGGTTCCTGGAGGGTCGCGAAGATCTGCTCAAAGTCGATCGAAGAGAAGGTCTCCACTTCTTTGAGGAAGAGGGGCACCAAAAAGCGGAAAAAGAGAAAGAAGAGGATCCAGAGGGAAACCAGGGTCAGGAAAGCCGACAGGGCCCTGGGGAGGGCAAAACGGCCGATCCGGAAGCGGTCGAGGGCATGCATCAGGGGCCGGCCGGCGAAGGCGAGCATCACCGAAAGGAGGATGTAGGTGACAATGTTGCTGAAGAACCACATCAGAAAGCCAAGGATCAGTACTCCGATAATCAGGAGGATGGTCCGGGTCCGGGTTTTGATGCTGAACATTCTGTTTTTTCAGCAAATATAGGAGTTTGCGGCGTTGATGCATGAAATTCGGTCCGTTTCGCTGTAAAAGTTGGGGTTACCCTGAAACAAATTGTATTTTTATGGCCCATGAAGAAATTGCTGACTCCGGTATCGGCTTTTCAGCTTTACCATGTGATCCGGTATGGTGCGCTGATTCTGACGGGGATCGTGTTCACCAAGACAAGCCTCACGCAGGCCGACATCGGGCAGTGGGAGATGTTTCTTTTGCTTGCGGGGGCTGTGACATTTTTCTGGCTGACCGGATTGCTGAAGGCGATGTTGGTGATGAAGCTTCCGGGGAGCGGGGAGGCGGACAGGGGGGCTGCCCTTTTCACCACGTTTGTGGTGATTTCGCTGTTGTCGCTGATGAGTGCCGGTTTCCTCGCCGTTGCCGGCCGGGGTTTTTCCCGGTTCCTTCTCAATGGCAGTCCGGTGCCCTTTATGCCCTTGCTGATGGTCTTCCTGGTCATTGGGGTTCCATCGAACCTCATCGAGTATCTGTATCTTTTTAAAGGGGAGAACCGGAAGATTGTCCGGTACGGGATTATTTCCTTTTTATTTCAGCTCGGGTTGGTATTGGTTCCCGCGGTGGCGGGCATGGGGCTGCGGGCGGCGCTTGCCGGACTGGTGTTTTCCATGGCGGGGCGTTATTTCTGGTTGTTGTTTTTATTGCTGAAGGGGCGGAAGCCGGTTTTTTCGGTGCCGCTGGCGCGGCGGCTTTTGGTGCTGGGATGGCCTTTGGTGGCGGCCACCCTGCTCAGCGGGTCGGCCCAGTATGTGGATAGCTTTATCATAACCTCCCGGTTCGACAGGGAGGCTTTCGCCCTGTTTCAATACGGGGCCCGGGAGCTGCCGTTTGCCGTACTGCTGGCAAATGCCCTCAGCACCTCGATGTTGCCTGCCTTTGCGCAACCCGGGCGGCTGGCGTCCAACCTCCGCGATCTGAAAAACAACACCAGAACCCTCATGCATGTTTTATTTCCTGGCAGTGCCCTTTTGCTGCTGCTTACCCATCCTCTCTATCCGCTTTTTTTCAACGCTTCCTTTGCGGGAAGTGCCACCATTTTCAACATCTATCTCCTGCTGGTCATGAGCCGGCTGGTTTTTCCTCAGACCATCCTGACCGGTCTGAACCACACCCGTCCGATTCTGGGAGCTTCGGCCATAGAACTGGCGGTGAATGTCGCGGTATCCCTGCTGCTGGTGGGCCGGATGGGCCTGCCGGGTGTGGCTGCCGGAACCGTGGTGGCCTATGGAGTGGAAAAAATCGTGTTGGCGGGGTTGGTAAGGCGTAAACTGGGAATCCGGCCACACGAATATATCCCTTTGAAGCTACTGGGTTTGTATTCGGCCGCCCTTTTGGCGCTTTTTTTTCTGGTGGAACTGATTGCCCACTGAAATGGACCTTTGGATGGATGATCCGGTCACAGACCGGCAGTTCAACGCCCTGTTGCAGCGCATCAGGCAGTGCGGCAGCGGGGAGGTGGTGGCGCAGATGAAGCGGCTTGGGCTAAATTATGCACATAATTGGGGTGTTCCGGTGACCCTGCTGAGGGAGATGATGCAGGAGTATGAACCGTCGCACCTGCTGGCTCTCAAACTGTGGAACCGGAGGTGGCGCGAAACCATGATCCTGGCCACCCTGGCCGACGAGCCCGGGCAGGTGACCGAAGAACAGATGGATTTCTGGACCCGCGGTTTTGAGACCACCGAGATCGCGGAGCTGGCTTCCGCCCATCTATGGAGCAAAACCCCCTTTGCCTACGCCAAGGCACTGGAATGGTGCCGGGGAAAAAAGCATCTGACCCGTTATACGGGGATCCATCTGCTGGGCAGAATGGCTTTGACCGACAGGAAATCGCCCGATGAGATGTTCACCCTGTTTTTTGATCAGCTGGCCACCCTTTCGAAGGACCGGTCGCTAGAGACGGTGCTGGGCCGCACGCTGACGGCCTTATCCCTGCGATCGCCGTCGCTGTGCCGTGCGGTGGCCGTGTTTGCCGGCGGACTGGATAATCCGGCACTGGCGGTATGTGCCGGCCAGGAAGAGGACCCCCCCGGGGTGGATGGGGACGGCAGGTGAAAGGACGGCGTAAGCGCCGCCCGCCCCCCTATCTTGTATGGATATATTTCACTATATTGCATTCTGAAATATTTCAACTATGTACCATCTGGCAGAGGTTACCGACAAGGCCGCCCGGAAGCTGTTCCATCGGGTTCCCCGCCGCATATACCGCGACGATCCCAACTGGGCCTGCCCTTTGGAAATGATGACCGAAAATACCTTTGATCCGGGGAAAAATCCCTCTTTTAAAAACGGAAATGCCTGCCGGTGGGTATTGACGGATGACAACGGCAGGCCTGCCGGCAGAATAGCGGCTTTCTACAACCGGGACAAGGCTTCTCTGTATGAACAGCCCACCGGAGGTTGCGGTTTTTTTGAATGTGTCGACGACCAGGAGGCGGCCGGCCTGCTATTCGATGCCGCCCGCGACTGGCTGCAGCGGGAGGGGATGGAAGCCATGGACGGGCCGGTTAATTTCGGGGAGAACTATATCAACTGGGGACTCCTGGTCGACGGTTTCATGCCGCAGGGTTTCGGAATGCCCTACAATCCGCCCTATTACCTCCGCCTGTTCGAGAATTACGGATTCGGGATCTATTTCAGGCAGTTCAGTTACCATCTCGACACCACCCTCCCCGAACTCCCCGACCGTTTCTGGAAGGTTGCCGAGTGGGTGGCCCGCAAACCCCAGTACAGTTTCCGTCACTTTACCTGGCAAGAGAAGGACAAATTCGTGGAGGATTTTGCGGCGGTTTACGACGACGCCTGGCGCCACCACGAACACTATAAACCCATCGACAAGGATGAACTGCGGGATTTCCTGGTCTCTTCCCGGATGATGATCGAGGAGCAGTTCATCTGGTTTGCCTACCATGAGGAGAAACCCATTGCCCTGTTTGTGATGATTCCCGATATCAATCAGATTCTGATCCGGCTGAACGGGAAACTGACCTTTCTGAACCTGCTGAAACTGATGTGGTACAAAAGAAAGAGGGTGATGACCCGCACCCGCAGCATCATCATCGGGATTTCGCCCCGTTACCAGCGTTCGGGAATCGAATCGGCCATCTTCTGGCACCTCCGGCCCGTGATGTACAGCAAGCCCTGGTACAAGGAAATGGAACTTTCGTGGGCTGGCGATTTTAACACCAAAATCATAGCATTGTACGAGTCGGTGGGCGGAAAGCACATGAAAACCCATTATACGATGCGTTATCTTTTCGACCGGTCGGCACCTTTCCGGCGTTCTCCGGTCATTTCACCGAAAGAAGAAAAATAAAAACCGCACAATCTTTGGAAATTAGCGAAGGATAACTACCTTTGCCCCCCGTTAAAAAAGGGAATTATTAAGACCAATCAGGTATCCGGCAGGGCGGGGGACCAAATCCCGGCAGGCTGGGGAACCGGCAAACAAAAAAGTCAGCTATGAAAAAGGGAATACATCCGGCAAGTTACAGAATGGTTGCTTTCAGGGATATGTCAAATGGTCATACCTTCATCACCAGGTCCACCGTTCAGACCAAAGAAACCGTGGATATCGACGGGGTTCAGTATCCGTTGGTGAAACTGGAGATTTCCAACACCAGCCATCCTTTTTACACCGGCAAGGTGAAACTGGTCGACACGGCGGGAAGGGTTGACAAATTCATGAACCGGTACAAAAACCACATGGAAAAGCGGAACAAGTAATTCCGCGGCAACCAGACTGAAAGCTCTTAAACGGAGCTTTTTTTTTTTACTTATCGGCGATACTTCGTGCCCTTCGTCGCTCCGTCTCCCTCTTACCCTCTGCTGATAATTTCATATGCCGGTTGTGTTGGTTGCCAGACCTGAAACCGGAATTTGGCCGGCGATGCGTCGGTGGCCTCCTTGTATGCCTGTTTGTCGGCTTCCGGACCGGTGGCACGACTATTGCTTTACCGGATGAGCGGATCCCGGTTGGTTTCAGTCAGTCAATTTGTCAGCGAGAGATCCGGAGAGTTATGGGAAACAAAAGAAAAGAGAAAACCGTCGTCGAGATACTGAAGGAGATGGGAGAGGGGGCCGGCAGTTTTATGCCGCTTGTTTCGGGAGGGGAGGGACAGGAGGCTGTTCCCGTGGAGTTTCCGGAGTTGCTGCCTCTGCTGCCCCTGCGGAACACCGTATTGTTTCCGGGGGTTGTGATTCCCATTTCGGTAGGGCGCAAGAAGTCGCAACAGCTGATTCTGGAAGTTAACCGCGGGGCACGGCTTCTGGGGGCCGTAGCGCAGAAGGATCCGATGCTTGATGATCCGGAAGCTGCCGATATGTACCCGGTGGGAACCATGGCGGAGGTACTCAAGCTCCTGGAAATGCCCGATGGCAGTACCACGATCATCATTCAGGGCAAGAAGCGCTTCATGATCAGGGAGTTCGTGGCTGAAGAGCCCTATTTTATGGCAGAAGTGGATCCGTTGGAGGAGATCATCCCGGCCGAAAGCAACGAATTCAAGGCTGTCGTAGGATCGCTGAAGGATCTGTCGGTCCGGATAGCCCATTTGTCTTCCAACATTCCTTCGGAAGCGGCTTTTACAGTCAGGAACCTTGAAAATTCAGCCTTTCTGGTGAATTTTATCTGTTCCAACACCGACATTGGGGTGGAGAACAAGCAAAAGCTGCTGGAGATCGACGATTTGGGCGAGAGGGGAGTCCAGGCGATCAGTTATCTGGTGAAGGAGGTGCAGATGCTGGAGCTGAAGCAGGACATCCAGAGCAAGGTCAAGACCGATATCGACCGGCAGCAGCGTGAGTATCTGCTGCATCAGCAGATGAAGACCATCCAGGATGAGCTGGGCGGGAATCCGCTGGAGCAGGAGATTAAGAATCTGAAAGAGAGAGCCGGCGGGAAGAAATGGAATGCCGAAGCGGCCCGTCATTTTGAGCGGGAGGTTGAAAAGCTGAGCCGGTTGAACCCGGCGGCGGGCGAATACTCGGTGCAGTACGGTTATTGCCAGGTATTGCTGGATTTGCCATGGGACGAAGTGACGGAAGATAATTTCGATTTGCTTCATGCGAAGCAGGTGCTGGATGAGGATCACTTCGGGCTGGACAAGGTCAAAGACCGGATTTTGGAGCATTTGGCGGTTCTCAAGCTCAAGAACGATCTGAAGTCGCCGATTCTGTGCCTGTATGGTCCTCCCGGGGTTGGGAAGACCTCGCTGGGGAAGTCGGTTGCGAGGGCGTTGGGGCGCAAGTATGTGCGGATGAGCCTGGGGGGTCTTCACGATGAGTCGGAGATACGGGGGCACCGCAAAACCTATATCGGGGCCATGCCCGGCAGGATCCTGCAGAACATCAGGAAAGCCCGGTCGTCGAATCCGGTGTTTGTGCTTGACGAGATCGACAAGGTGGCGCGGCAGTACAACGGCGATCCGGCATCGGCACTTCTTGAGGTGCTGGATCCCGAGCAAAACGCTGAATTCCATGACAATTATGTGGAGCTGGAGTACGATCTGGGCAGGGTTCTCTTCATTGCTACGGCCAATACGCTGAACACCATCGCGCCGCCTTTGCGCGACCGGCTGGAGCTGATCGAAATGACCGGCTATCTGGTCGAGGAAAAGATTGAAATCGCCAAAAGGCACCTTGTTCCCAGGCAGCTTGCCAATCATGGGGTTAAGGCGGAATTGTTGGTGATTCCCGATCCGGTGCTGGAGTACGTTGTTGAGTATTACACCCGTGAGTCGGGGGTACGGGAGTTGGACAAGAAGATTGCAAGGATCGTCCGCAGGGTCGCCCGCAAGATAGCTTTCGGGGAGCCATTCAGCCGGGAGCTGGCCGTTGGGGATATCCGGGAATACCTGGGCATTGCCGAATACAACCGGGAAGAATACCAGGGCAATGATTTTGCGGGGGTTGTGACAGGGCTTGCCTGGACGGCCGCCGGCGGGGAGATTCTTTTTGTGGAGAGCAGCCTGAGCCAGGGCAAGGGCGACCTGACCATTACCGGGAATCTGGGGGATGTCATGAAAGAATCGGCGGTACTGGCGTTGGAATACCTGAAAAGCCATGCCGGGGAGCTGGGTCTGGAACCGTCGCTGTTTGCAGGCTGGAATGTGCATATGCATATTCCGGAGGGGGCAATTCCCAAGGACGGACCTTCCGCGGGGGTTACCATGGTTACCTCCCTGGCTTCTGTTTTTACCCGCCGTAAAGTGAAGGCGGGGATCGCCATGACGGGTGAGATTACCCTGAGGGGCAAGGTGTTGCCGGTGGGCGGCATCAAGGAGAAAATCCTGGCTGCCAAAAGGGCAGGGATCCGGGAGATCCTCCTGCCGGAAGACAACCGGAAAGATCTGGAAGAGATCAACGAAGGCTATCTGCGTGGCGTCGGTTTCGTTTTTGTAAGAACCATCGGGGAGGTGCTTGCCTACAGCCTGATGGAAGAAAAAGCGGGCACTTTGCCGGGAAATGCTGTGCCGGCAGGGTAGGTCAGCCCCTTTTTGATTTTTCCCAGGTTACCTTTTGCTTGCCCCTGAAATAGCGGATGATTCCGCAGAGGGATGCATAGTTGATGGCTGCGAAATAGTAGGGGGCGAAAAAGAGCTTCAGGCGGACCTTCCGGTGTTCGAAATACCAGCCTGCCAGGGCAAGAAGCCAGCACAGGCTCTGAAAGGCTAAAAGGAACGTAGGAAAGGAGGGGGTGGTCCAGGCATGACGCGATGCCACCATGGCCATGTTGGCGGGCAGGAACAGGAAGAGTGACAGGGGGGCTACCGACCAGCGCAGCACTTTGTGCGAGAAAAACTGCCAGCTGAGAAGGCCGTAGCGGAAGGGATTCAGGAGGTGCCTCAACCTGATCATGGATTGGACACCCCCTGCGGCAATGCGTATTTTTCGTTTCAGCTCCTCCTTCACATTGAGAGAGGCGGTTTCTTCGGCGTAGGCATCCGGGGTGTAGGCGATCCTGTAGCCCCGGGCGGCAATCCGGAGGGAAATGATAAAATCGTCGAGAAGGGTATCTTTTTCCACCGGTTCGAACAGTTCGGTGCGGATGGCAAAAAGTTCGCCCACCCCGCCGATGGCTGAATTCAGTTCGGCATCAAGTTTTTTGATTTTGGATTCCAGCTTCCAGTAGAGGCCTTCGCCCGCTCCCGATGCGGAGTCTTTTTCCCTGTCGACGATTCTTTTTTCTCCGGCCACGCAACCAACCTCAGGGTCGGCAAAGCAGGCGGTCATTTCCCGGATGGTGTTGATGCTGAGCAGGGTGTTGGTATCGGAGAAGATTACGAAGGGCATTCTGACGAATTGCATGCCCCGGTTCATGGCATCGATCTTCCCTTTTCTTTCAGGCTGGTGGTATACTTCGAGACCGGGGTATTTTTTCAGCAAATCGGGGGTGCCGTCGTCGGAGCCGTCGGTAACCCAGATGTATTGGATTTTGTCTTTCGGATAATCGAGGGAGAAGGAGTTGGCGACCTTCTGGTCAGCGTACTCTTTTTCATTGAAAGCGGTGACGAAGAGGCATACGCCGGGGCAGTAACCGTCTGGCCGGTAGGCAGTTCCGGCAGGGCGGAAGCGTCTCCTGATGGCGACCAGGAGGCAGAGGATCATACCGTATCCTGCGTAGGTGTAAAAGAGCAGCAACAGGAGCAGCCAAAAGAGAAAACCGATCATGCGGGAAGGTTTTTCAGGTAAAAACCGGTCAGGTCGCGGGAGAGAGCCAGGTTATCGAACTGGTTCATTATAAGTTTTTTAGCGTTTGTCCCCAGGGTTTGGCACAGAAGCTGGTTTTCGACCAGCAGGGAGATACACCGGATGAATTCTCCGGCATTGTCGGCGATCATGATGTCGGAGCCGTGAGTGACAGGAACTCCTTCTGCGCCCAGGCTGGTGGAAACGATGGCTTTTCCGAGGGCCATCCCCTCCAGTATTTTGATGCGCATTCCACTGCCGGAGAAGAGGGGTACCACCATGATAGCCCGGGAGGCCATGAAACGGTAGGCATCTTCCACTTCGCCCAGAAAGAGCACCCCCGGTTTGGCGCAGGCGTGGATCAGCCACGAAGGGGCGTTTCGGCCTGCTATGTGAAAGCGAAGTTCAGGGTACTTGCCGGAAATGGCATTCCATACCTCCCTGAGGAACCAGGACAATCCCTCCTGGTTGGGAGACCATTCGAGCGAGCCCAGGTGGAAAAGGGAGGGAAACTCCACCGTGGCGCCGGTGTCGGGAAGCACCTCCGTATCGATGCCGCCGGGGATGACCAGCGACGGTTTCCGGTTTCCCATGGCGGTGAGGGTCTGCTGGTCACGGCCGGTTATGGGCACCAGCAGGTCGTACCGGTTGATCCAGTGGTTTTCATACTTCCGGAGCCTGGCGGCAAGGTTCCGGAGGTACCATTTTTTAGGTCCCGAAGCCAGGTGCACCGATCGCTGCCATATTTCAGATTCGATGTTGTGGGCCCTGTATGCGATTTTTGCGGAAGAGTGCTTGCGAATGACCGGTATGCAAGGGCAGAGGTACAGTCCTTCAAGCTGAACGATGTCGAATTCTTTTTCCTGAAGCAGAAGCGCAAGCCTTTTGTTGAATCTCCTTGAAATAAAACGTACGGCAATGTAAGGTTTCCGTGAGAAGAGGAGGTTCAGGAGAGCCCGGAAGGGGGAGATGGCTGCGGGAACGGGGGCGAACCTGAAATCGGCCAGGGCTCTTACAGGGCCTGGGATATCGCCGGGATTGACATGGTGCTTAAGGGTGTTCATGGAGAGAACCGTGACCTCATGCCCCAAACGTGACAATCCCCGGGTCAGATTCAGAATGGCAATGGCTCCCCCGTCCTTGGCAGGCCAGGGAGGCTTATTGGTCAGCTGCAGAATCCTCATCTCCGAAGAACAATTTGTGAAGCCTGACGGGCAGCAGTTTTTTGAACAACAGCCGGTAGGTGTCGGCCTGCATGACAGAGGCGTCGTTTACCGCCTTATAGGTGAGCCAGATGCCGACGGGAAGGAAGAGCAGGGTTGAAAACCACATTCCGGTCATCATATTCCAGACATCTTCCCTCGCCGATTTCTCGCCTATCATGGATACCACGTAGTAAAGAATGAAAAGCAATATCGAAACCACCACCGGCATCCCCAGTCCCCCTTTGCGGATGATGGCGCCCAGGGGAGCGCCGATCAGAAAAAAGACCAGAACGGCCAGCGACAGGGTAAACTTCCTGTTCAGTTCCATGCTGTGGTAATTGATCCTTCGTTTCCTTCCGTAGAGGTTGTTTTCTATATTATTGATCTCCTGGTAGTTGTTTCGGGCCATGTAGATGGCATTCTGAATGACCTCTGCATTGTTCCATGGGTCCATGCCATCGGTAAGTTTCACGACGTCTGCTACTTTGACGCTGTCCACGGTCAGTGACCGGAGAAGCGTGTCGTTCCCGGTAACCCGGGCATAGAGACGGCGGTCGAGAAAGGAGTTGAAATGGGTGCTGAGAATGAAGTTCCGGACCCGCAGTTTATAGTCAACAGCCAGGGAATCGCGGGTATAGCTCAACTGATTGATATTGAGCATCCGGTAACTGTTTCTGAAAATGCTTTCATCCCTCCTCTGGAAATCAAAGTTGAAAACCCTGACATTCAATACCTGTTTTTCAAAGCGGTCGCGGCGGAAGGGGTAATTCTCGTGGCTCCGGTCCAGGCCCTCCTCCGCAAAATTCTCTCCGTTGAAGAGGGTGAGTATCATATAATTCTTGTCTTCGGTGATATGCATGTAGCCGGAATCGGCGATCGTGACACTCTCGTTGGCTTTGTTGCCGGTATGGTCGTAGATGAGTATGTCACGGAGGGTTTTGGTCTTGTTGTTCACCTCCCCGACGCGAATGCTGTAGCCTTCGATGTTGTTGGTAAAGATGCCTTCCTGGATCACCATTTCCGGTTTTTGCTGCTTGATGCTCCACAGGAGGGTGGTGAAGCGGAGGTTGGTGTGCGGAAGGATGTAATTGGCGAATCCGAAAGCGGTAAGGGTGATAATGAGTGCTACGAAGATCAGCGGTTTCATGATGCGGAACAGGGAAATCCCCGAGGATTTCATGGCCACCAGTTCATAGTTTTCGCCCAGCTCTCCGAAGGTCATGATGGAGGCCAGGAGCATGGAGAGCGGGAAGGCGAAGGGAAGGAGCCCGAAGGAGGCGTAAAACAGGAGTTCGGTCAGGATATTCCACTCCAGCCCCTTTCCGACCAGCTCATCGACGTACTTCCAGAGAAATTGCATCAGCAGGATGAACACGCAGATGAAAAAGGTCAGGAAGAAGGGTCCGAGGAATGTTTTCAGCACATACCAGTGTAACCGTTTCATCAGATCCGACCAAGGTAACTATGGATGCAAAGCTACTTTTTTCCGGTGGAAAAGCAAGATAATAATGGTCAGGAGCCGGTAACGTGGCGCAGGACGGAAATATGGTTGTTCCAGAGGCTGATGATTTCCTCCTTTTCATGCTCATAGCCGAAATCGGTGACGATGAGGGAGACATCGCCGGTAAGCTCGTCCTGCGTGATCCTGAATTCGAAATAGGTGTGGTCGTCGGCTTTCCAGGTGAAGCGGACCAGCTTGTTCTCCTTGAACATGGTCATTTCTGCTATTTCCCTGGAGCCTTTCCAGATGAAGGTATATTCCCTGCCCTCGACCACCACATCATCAGCAAACCATTCTGCCAGTCCCGAAGGGGAGCTCAGGCGGTTGAAGAGGACCTTCGGGGAACATTTAACAAAATATTCAAGTTGTATTTTTGCTTTTTTGGTCATGTATCGGTTTATCTGGCAAAAACGGAACCCTGAAACAGAACAGATCAATTCGGTTCCAATATACTATTTTTTGGACAATCTGAGAATTTTTCAAATAAATTGTATATTTGCACCTCATTTTTCCGGGGCTGAAAAAGGCTTTGCGTTCCTGCTGCATCAGCAGGGAAGAGGGAAGCCCCCGGAACGGATGGCGAGGTAGCTCAGCTGGTTAGAGCGCATGATTCATAATCATGAGGTCGCCGGATCATGCCCGGCTCTCGCTACAGCAGAAAAGTAAGCATCTACAGGGGTTTCAGCGATGAACCCCTTTTTTTTACGCTTGCATTTCAGCATCTCAGAACCATAATTTCAGGATAAGGCTTATACCTTATAAAAAGTGACTTTCCATCCTGCGGATCAAATTATAAAATTCCCGTTCCTTCCTTTTCGATACCGCAGATAAAAATCTTTTCAAGCTTCTGCCCTTTGTTTGACCGTTGAACCGCCAGACAGCGCTTCTTCATGCCTGCCTGTTTTGCCCGTTACATCTGCATAAGTAACTTTTTGCACCTTGTTCGCCTGCGGATTTTAAAAAACGGAAATCAATAAATATCGCTTGCGATATACATATAAATTGTATATTTGCATCGCGAACGACAATATCAGGAACGATATAAATCAAAAGGAATGGAAGCTAAGTTTTACAGTTTCAAAGCAAAGAATCTTGGCGGGAAAGAGGTGGAAATGAGCACATTTAAAGGAAAGACCCTGCTGGTGGTAAATACGGCGAGCAAATGCGGTTTATCGCCTCAGTTCGAAGGACTGGAAAACCTCTACCGGAAGTACAAGGATAAGAATTTCGTAATCCTGGGATTTCCCTGCAATCAGTTTGCCAACCAGGAGCCCGGTGATGAAAAGTCAATTTCGGAGGGATGTTTGATAAACTATGGGGTATCCTTTCCCATGTTTGCCAAAATCGATGTGAACGGAGAAAGCGCCCATGAGATCTATAAGTATCTCAAAAAGGAATTGAAGGGATTCTTTACCAGCGAAATAAAATGGAATTTCACAAAATTTCTGATCGACAAAGAGGGAAAACCGGTAAAAAGATTTTCTCCGCTTGTCAAGCCTGAAAAAATCGACGCCTATCTGAGCAAAATGCCGGATTGATGCAAAAAATGGAATTTGAACAGTTAAGATTGAGCAATCAGCTTTGTTTTCCGGTCTATGCCGCATCGCGGTTGATTACCAGGGAATACCAGCCGCACCTTGAAAAGCTGGGTATTACCTATCCGCAATACCTGGTGCTGCTTGTGCTGTGGGAGGGGGATGGCAAAACAGTCAATGACATTTCATCCCGGCTCATACTGAATACCAACACATTGACTCCCTTGTTAAAGCGAATGGAGGCGCTTGGCCTTCTGACGCGGAAACGCTCTGACATTGATGAGCGGAAGGTTCTGATCCGGTTGACGAAAAAAGGAAAGGAGATGAAAAGGGAGGCTTCGGCGATTCCGCAGGAACTGATCAACGGATTGCAGAAGGGTACGCTGTCTGTCGGCAAGCTGGTTGGTCTGCGCGACAGTCTGAATGAGTTGGTGGATAGTCTGAAACGGAAGGGGGATTCTGTCTGAAGAATCCCTGACAGGTTTATTTTTGTCATTGTGGTCGTGCGGGCCGTATGATCAGGGACCGCGGGTATTCCTAAGCGCCCCGCCTGTTTGCAGGAGCTTTTTCGGAGGTTGCAGGGCGTCAGTCAGAATTTCCGGATGAAGGAGCATAAATTTATGTTATATTCCTTTTTTTTTTAATAAATTGCATTGTCTTTCGGGGAGATGAGAGTTCCTGGCAGGAGAGGGCCCTGGTGGTTCCAACCGGCTGATTAAAGGTACATTATCCCCGGGAAAGCGGTTTATTAAACAACTATCCTACATGCAGGTAAACCGGGAAGGAACCGCCAGGGTTTTCCAGGTGGGCGCAAGTTCAGCGGATGGCATCCTGCAGAAGCGCTTCGGTTTTAATTGCCGGGCTGTGCAACGGACATAAGTATTCATTTGGTTCATCAACTTGCCGGAACTGTATGACAGAGGGTATGATGCAGCTTTTGTTACCGCATCTTTTTCACGCAATGAACCATAACATTAAAATAAATCAAACATATGAAATATCCATGCACTTAACATGCACCGCCCGTCATGATTAACCACATGGATATTACATGTGTTAGAAGGTATAAACCATATCAAAATAATAATTTAAACAGATGAAAAGGATTGGGTTTGCAAGAAGGTATCTGGTGTTGATCAGCCTGAGCATAGTTCAGCTGGTGGCTGCCGGTCAGCCCGGAACCAACATGGGGCGTTTGGGTGAGCTTTCCGATGCTTATAAAGTCCGGTGGCAGCAGCGGAGGGCCGATGTGGCATCGTTTGCCCGCAGGCACCGGCTGGTAGTCCGTGGAGAACTTCCCGACGGAAGGGTTTTCGAGCTTATCGGAATTGAGGATGGCCAGCCGGTATATTACACCACCCACAACATCAACGCGGCGGCTACGACCCGGGCCAGCAGACTATGGAGCGGCGGGGGGCTGGGGCTCAGCCTGGATGGCAGCGGTTTTAGCGGGTTGGCCATCTGGGACGGGGGAGCGGTTCTCACCACCCACCAGGAATTCAACAATACGGGAACCGTTCGTGTGACCAAGGCAGACGGGGCCAGCACATTAAGCGCCCATTCGACCCATGTGGCAGGGACCCTGATTGCCGGGGGGGTAAGCGCATCGGCCAGGGGGATGGCCCACCGCGGAACGCTGAAGGCGTACGAGTGGACCAACGACAATTCCGAGATGGCATCGGCCGCTGCTGCGGGGCTGAAAATTTCCAACCACTCCTATGGTTACATACGGGGATGGTACAACGACGGCTCCAAGTGGACCTGGTACGGCAATGCGCTGGTCAGCAACCAGGAAGACTATCAGTTTGGTTTGTACGATTCGGAGGCTCGTGCCTGGGATGAAATTGCTTTCAACGCCCCCTATTATCTGATCGTCAAATCGGCGGGCAACGACAGGGGAGAGGGGCCTGCATCGGGTTCCTATCCTGTGGATGGCTATCCCGACGGATATGACTGCATAGGCAACCAGGGGGTGGCCAAGAACATACTGACCGTGGGGGCTGTGGGCGATGTCACCAACTACACCGGTCCCTCTTCTGTCGTCATGAGCTCGTTCAGCGGCTGGGGACCCGCCGATGACGGCCGTATCAAACCCGACATTGTAGGGAACGGGATCGGCCTCACCAGTTCTGTGAGCAGCTCCAACAGCGCATATGCCTCTTACAGCGGAACCAGCATGTCTTCGCCGAATGTGGCGGGAACGCTGGCGCTGCTTCAGCAGCATTATGCCAATCTCAACGGCGGCGCCTATATGCGGGCGGCGACACTAAAGTCGTTGATCATTAATACGGCAGACGAATGCGGAAGCACCACCGGGCCGGATTACAGGTTCGGATGGGGCTTGCTGAATGCTGAAAAGGCTGCCGGTCTGATCACCAGGGATGCTGAGTCGGCCGATGTCATTGAGGAACGGATCCTGAACAACGGGGCGGTACATACCCTCGATGTAGCCGCTTTCGGCACGGAGCCCCTTGTGGTAAGCATTGTCTGGACCGATCCTCCGGGAGCCGCCCAGGGCGCCGTACTGGATCCCCTTACCCCTGCCCTTGTGAATGATTTGGATCTGAGGCTTCTCCGGAACAGTACCGTGTATTATCCTTATGCCCTTAACAGGAACAATCCGGCAGCGGCTGCCACCGCCACCGGGGAGAACAACGTGGACAATGCGGAGCTGGTTTTCATCGCCTCTCCGGTGGCCGGTCTCTACACCATTCAGGTAGACCACGACGGCACCCTGGCTCAGTCTCAGCACTACTCGCTGGTAATCAGCGGCGGGGTGCCTGCCGCCAGCCCTCCGACCGATGCCGGCATCAGCCAGATACTCTTCCCCGGGGCTTCCTTCTGCGGATCACAGATGGAACCGGTGGTAGTCCTGAAAAATTTTGGTACCCTTCATCCTCTGACCTCTGCAGACATTTATTACAAGCTTGATGCGGGAACGCCCGGTAAGATCAGTTGGAGCGGATCGCTGGCTCCGCTTTCCACTGCGGAAGTGACCTTACCGGTCCTGCCGGTTTCTGCCGGTACTCACACCCTGCAGGTATACACCTCCCTTCCCAATCTGCTGGAAGATCCACAGCCGGGGAATGATATGGCCCAGAAGGTGTTTGAAAATTCCTCAACCCTGATCGACGCATGGGGCTTCGAAACGGGAATGGGCATCTGGACAGACCCGGGAACCGACTGCGCCCGGAGTACCAGTTATCCCAATACCGGGAGTTACAGCCTGATGTTGCGCGACAATACCAGTACTTCCCTGGTCACCACCACCGACCTGAACCTGTCGGGTTATGAAAGCGTCACGGTTTCTTTCTCCTATTATCCTTACAGCATGGATGATGCATCGGAAGATTTCTGGCTTCAGGTTTCAACAAACGGCGGGAGCAGTTTTTCGACCGTGGAGGAGTGGAACCTGGGGGATGAGTTCCAGAATGGCCGCCGTTATGCTGACCGGGTTACCCTTTCCGGCCCCTTCACTTCCAATACAAGGATCCGCTTCCGGTGCGATGCTTCCGGCGATCTGGACCAGGTTTTCCTGGATGATATCGAAATCAGCGGATGCGGGGGCAGCAACGAAAGGCCGGTAGCGGCTTTCAGTCACAGTGTGAATTGTGTCACTGTAACCTTCACCGATGTTTCCACCGACGACGGGACTATTGTTTCATGGCTCTGGGATTTTGGCGACGGTAGCGGATCCACAGCCCGGAATCCTGTCCATGCCTACACCGCCAGCGGCGAATATCCTGTGAGCCTGACTGTTGCCGATGACAAAGGCGCAACGGCCACCGTGGTCAATACGGTAACCACCGGGATTCTGATAACCTGGTACAGGGATCAGGACGGCGACACCTTCGGGAATTCGCTGGTTCCCCTGCAGGCGTGCGAAGCCCCTGCCGGGTATGCTGCGAGGGGCGGCGACTGCAACGACAATGATCCGTCCATAAAACCGGGGGCGGCTGAGCTCTGCGACGGCATCGACAACGACTGCGACGGCCAGGCGGATGAAGGGTTGCCATCGGTAACCTTTTACGCCGATGCCGACGAGGACGGGTACGGCAATCCCGCCGACAGCCGGGACGCCTGTGCCCAGCCGGCCGGCTACGTGACCAACAGCGGCGACTGCAACGACAATGATCCGTCCATAAAACCGGGGGCGGCTGAGCTCTGCGACGGCATCGACAACGACTGCGACGGCCAGGCGGATGAAGGGTTGCCATCGGTAACCTTTTACGCCGATGCCGACGAGGACGGGTACGGCAATCCCGCCGACAGCCGGGACGCCTGTGCCCAACCGGCCGGCTACGTGACCAACAGCGGCGACTGCAACGACAACCGTCAATCCGGGAGCCGCCGAGCTCTGTGACGGGATTGACAACGACTGCGACGGTGCGGTGGACGACAGCCTGGCCTTCATCACCTACTACGCCGATGCCGACAAGGACGGGTACGGCAATCCCGCCGACAGCCAGTACGCCTGTGCCCAACCGGCCGGCTACGTGACCAACAGCGGCGACTGCAACGACAACAATCCGGCCGTCAATCCGGGAGCCGCCGAGCTCTGTGACGGGATTGACAACGACTGCGACGGGACGGTGGACGAAGGATGCACCGGGTGCACCTATGAACTGGTCAGTTTCAGCGACTTTGAAACCGGCATGGGCTCCTGGAGCGACGGAGGAACCGACTGCGGAAGAGGCACCCTGAATCCGAATTCCGGAAGTTACAGTGCATGGTTGCGCGACAACACCATGTCTTCCGTCATGTACACCTCCTCTTCCACCAACCTGACTCCCTATGAAGAGATAGCCGTGGATTTCACCTTTTATGTCACAGGTTTTGACAATTCGGGCGAGGATTTCTGGCTGCAGTTGTCGACCAACGGCGGGTGGACCTATTCGACGAAGGAGGAGTGGAACCTGGGCGATGAATTTGTGAACAACGTCAGGTACCAGGCGACCGTCGTCATCCCGGGACCCTTCAATTCTTACAGCAGGCTGCGTTTCCGGTGTGATGCCTCGGACGATGGCGACATCGTATATGTCGATGATGTGAGGATACGCGGATGCAGGAATGCCGCATCCGCGCAGGGGGCGCTGAAGTCGGCCGAAGCGGGATCTCGGGACCTCCGGCCTGCCGGGTTCAGTATGCGCATCTTTCCCAATCCTTTCCTCGACCGGTTTGATATCCGGATCACAGGTCCTGCCATCACAGCCACTCCGGAGGTGACCGTTCTGGACCTTACCGGGCGGGTGCTTTACAGGAACCGGTTTGAACCGGCCAACCAGTTCACAGTGGAGGGGCTCGGACTCCTCAGCGGAACCTATTTTGTCAAGGTGCAACTTGGGAATGCATTTCTGACTGAAAAAATCATCAAAACGGAATAAAGGCATTCCGGTCAGAAACCCGGGATAAGTCCCGTCTGTTCTGATTTTATACCGGGACAGGGGAAAGGCAACCCAAAGATACTGTTTTTGCCACCCCTGTCCCGGTGTTGTTACCAGGAGCCATCCTGTCCGGGAGAACGGCTTCCGGTTGCGGCAGGGTTGGTATTTCATCATATTTATTATTGCCGTCAGGGGATTGTTCTTTTTCATGCGTTACTTTCCGGTTTTCTCAACCGTTGAATCAATTCAACCAAAGGGAAGGAGGTGAGGTTACGGCGTTCACCGGGGTTGATCAGAGCTTCCCTCAATTGGGGCGGGCTATTCCTTTTGCAGTGATTTTTCCTTATTTTTATTGCGGAATAGCATAATGGCACAAGGGAACTCTTCCTATCCGGCGGTTCTTTGTTGGCTGCCGGGGTGGGAGAATCCGCACCCGGGAGGGCCGGCAGGATCCCGGGGAGGGCCGGCAAGGAATGGAAACCGGCGGGTGGGAGGCAGAGCAACAATTCAAAAAGAGACACCATAATGAACCAGAGCAGAAGGAGATTTATTAAGAATGCGTCGCTGGGAGCGGCGGCGGTTTCGGTAGGAGGTGTTGCCGGTGGCATGCCGGCAGCCAGTTATTCCAGGATTATCGGTGCGAACGACCGGATCGGGGTAGCCATAGCGGGACTGGGCCGGAGGCTGGATGCTTTTCTGGAGCCGGTATCCATGAAGCAATCGAATGTGGAATTGTTGTATCTGTGCGATGTGATGGCAGGTCAGCGGGAGAAGGCTGCCGCCCGGTTTGCACCCAGGATAGACAACAAACCCTTGCTGGAGAATGATATACGCAAGGTGTTGGAGGACAAGAGGGTCGATGCGCTGATCAACGCCACGCCCGACCACTGGCATGCTCCCGGCACCTGGATGGCGATGAAGGCAGGCAAACATGTTTATCTGGAAAAACCCTGCAGCCACAATCCTGCGGAGGGGGAATGGCTGCTTGCTTTCCGGGACAAATACGGGAAGCTGATTCAGATGGGCAACCAGCAGCGTTCGTCGGCCGAGTCGATCGAAATCATCGGGGAGATCCACGGGGGGATGATCGGCGAGGCTTACAAGGCGGTTGCCTTTTATTCCACTTCCCGGGGGGAGGTTCCCGTTCCTACTCCGGCGCCGGTACCGGAGGGTCTGGACTGGGACCTGTACCAGGGGCCCGCTCCCCGAAAGCCCTACATGCACAACACATGGGATTACAACTGGCACTGGTACGGTTGGGATTACGGAACGGCCGAGACCGGGAACAATGCCACCCATGAGCTTGACATCGCCCGATGGGCGCTGCAGGTCACCTATCCCCGGCGGGTAGAGGCGGAGGCGGCCAAACGCCATTTTCCGGAGGATGGGTGGACCATGTACGATACCATGGATGCGACCCTGTATTTTCCGGGGAATAAAATCATCAAGTGGGATGGTAAATCGAGGAACGGCCATCTTACCTACGGATATGACCGTGGGACCATTGTATACGGAACTACGGGGTCTGTATTTATGAACCGCAACGGGTACCGTCTGTTTGACCGGGCCGGGAAACTGGTCAGGGAGCGCAAAAGCGGGGGGCAGGAGGCAGGCACCGCGCTGGGGGGCGGCGGCGACATGTCGACGCTGCATGTCCTGAACTTTTTCAACGCCATCCGCGGCACCGAGGTGTTGAGGTCGCCCATAGAAGAGGGGGTGGTGAGCCAGCTGCTCACCCATTACCCCAACATCTGCTACCGGGTAGGGAAGCCCTTCGAAGTGGATACCCGGACCGGGCGAATTTTCGACCGTGAGGCGATGCGGTTGTGGTCGCGTGAATATGAGCCGGGATGGGAGCCGGTGCTGTAAATGGCCGTAAAAAATAATATGGAACAAATCGAATTGTTATGACGGAATCCAGAAGGTCGTTTATCCGGAAGGCAGCCGCAGGGACGGCGGGGGTGGCCCTGGGAGGGCTGGCGCCGGGTTTCAGCGCCAGGAGCTATGGAAACATTGCAGGATCAAACGAAAGGGTCCGGATCGGGATTGCCGGTTTTTCAGACCGTTTCCGCCAGTCGTTGTTTCCCGCTTTTATGGACCATGCCCGGGAGCTGAATTTTGAGTTGGTGGCCCTCTCCGATTTGTGGAGCCGCCGGCGCGAAGAGGGGGGTTCTCATATCCGCGAGCGCACAGGATGGGAGGTCGCCCTTTACAGGAACAACGAAGAGATGTATGAGGCGGGGGGCATCGACGGGGTGATCATCAGTACGGCCGATTTCCAGCATGCGCTTCATGTGGCGGAGGCCGCCGAAGCCGGAAAGGATGCCTATGTGGAGAAGCCCTTTGCGGAGACCATGGCGGATGCCAATCTGGCCTTCCGGGCTGTCAGGAAAGCTGGGATCGTGGTGCAGGTGGGGTCGCAGCGGAGGAGCGGACCCAATTACATGGCTGCCAGTGAGTACATCCGGTCGGGTAAGTTCGGCGACATCGTCATGGTGGAGATGAGCTGGAATGTGAACCAGCCGGGCCGGTGGCGCCGGCCGGCGTTGTGCGCTGCCATCCGCGAAGAGGAGACTGACTGGAAACGTTACCTGATGAACCGGCCCAAGGAAGTCTGGGATCCCAGAAAATATCTGGAATACAGGCTGTTCTGGCCCTATTCGTCCGGGATTCCCGGCCAGTGGATGTGCCACCAGATCGATACGGTCCACTGGTTTACCGGGCTGGGCTATCCACGCAGCGTGGTGGCCAACGGCGGCATTTACCAGTGGAAAGACGGACGGACCAACGCCGATACGCTGACGGCGGTGTTTGACTACGGTCCCGCCGGCGACCCGGGCCGGGGGTTCCAGGTGGTGTACTCTTCGCGTTTCAGCAATTCGGCAGGGGGCACCCGCGAACTCTACTATTCAAATGGCGGGATGCTGAACCTGGATACCAATAAGATAACCCCGACAGGAGGGTTGCAGGAACGGGAGGCGGGATCCATGAATCTGAAAGCCAACCTGCTCGACGAATTTGATCTGCCTGAGGTGTATACGGAAACGGCTGCGGTGACGGGGAGCGACAACATGACCTCGGCGCATATGCGCAACTGGATGGAGTGCATTCGTTCCAGAAAACCAACCCGGGCCCCGGTGGAGGCCGGATACAACCACTCGGTGGCCTGTATCATGGCCAATGCGGCTTACCGCACGGGACTCCCGGTGGTATTTGACCCTGCCGGCAGGCAGGTAAAGGCCGGAAACAAACCGTTCAGGTATTAGTAGTTCTCGTCGCCGTACGAGATGATTTTCTTGCTCTTCAGGATGTTGACGATCACCTCCACGATCTGGTCGTCGGAAAGGCTGGCATAATTGAAGATGATGTCGAAGTCGGAATTTTCGTAAGTCCTCCCGATGACGGAGGTCGTGAAGCGCGACCTTTTCTCGTCCGATTTCAGCACGTATTCCTCGGCTTCCTGGTGGCTCATGTTTTTCATCTGTGCTACCCGGTTGATCCTCCACTCAACGGGGGCTTCAAGTCTTATGCTCAGTTTGTTGGGAAGGTCGGCCAGCAGGGTGGTAGCCCCTCGTCCCAGGATGATATACCTGCCCTGGATGGCCAGTTTCAGGATCACATCCTTCAAAATGGTAAGGGCCTTTTCATCGACCTCGGCGATGAATTTCTCTTTTGAGAAGGCTTTGGCGATCATCTGTACTTTTTCCAGCATCTCCGGGTCATCGATGTTTCTGGAGGCCATTTCCTCCTGGACATCCCGGATGGTCTGCCTGAAGGTCTCCTTGTCGGCCCAGTGCCATTCGGCATCGGTTTTGGTGTCGGACATATAGCTGTAGCCCGTCAGGATTTTCGACAGTTTGATGGCGATGCGCCGGGCCGAGCAGCCGGTCTGGCGGCTTATCGTCACCACCGGTCCGGCGAAGACCCCGGTCTCCAGATCGGAGGCTGCGACATATTTCAGGTAATTCCTCAGAAACTCTTTCATGGCGCAAATAATGTTGGTTTAAACGGCCGAACGGCTCACGGCGGCCAGTCAGAAAACCGGTGCGGCGGATATCCTTACTGCCGGGCCGATCCGCAGCCGGCAGAAGCATTCTTCCTTTTTGTTGTGGTTACCTGCAAAAATACGATCAAAAACGAATGCTGCTTCCCTGAAATGTTTTATAACAGCTTCCTGCGGAAATGTTTAAAAACAATTTTTTACAGCAGCTCCTTTTATCTATATTCGGGGTAAAAGAGAGAGATGGAGAATCCGGTCGGGACGGCGCTGGCATCGTTTGGCATGTCAGGCCGGGTGTTTCACGGGCCATTGCTGAAAGCCCATTCCGGTTTCCGGGTAAGGAAGGTGCTGGAGCGGACGCACAATTATTCGCACCTGCTTTTTCCGGAAGCTGTGATTGTAAGGAATTACAGGGAGTTGCTTTCCGACCCTGCCGTGGAGCTGGTGGTGGTGAACACTCCCGACCGGTTTCATTATGCGATGGTCTGGGAGGCTCTGGAGGCGGACAAGCATGTGGTGGTGGAGAAGCCTTTCACCCATACAGCTGCGGAGGCTGAAGCGCTGATCAGGCTGGCGGCCGCGAGGCGCCGCCTTCTGACCGTGTTTCAGAACCGGCGATGGGATGGTGATTTTCTTGCGGTGAAGCAGGTTATCGGATCAGGGAAACTGGGAAAACTGGTGGAGTTTGAATCCCATTTCGACCGGTTCCGGCCTGAAGTAGCGGAGAACAGCTGGAAAGAGGCGGATGACGAGCACACGGGGGTGTTGTACAATCTGGGGTCGCACATGGTCGATCAGGCTTTGCAGCTCTTTGGTCTCCCGCAGGCGGTGACGGCCCATCTCCGGGTTTGCCGGCCCGGGGGTAAGGCGACCGATTATTATGACCTGCGGCTGCATTACGAAGCACTTTCGGTGCTTTTGCGCTCTTCCTACCTGGTACTGGAAGAGGGGCCGCGGTATATCCTTCACGGGACGGAAGGATCTTTTATTAAATATGGCATCGATCCGCAGGAGGAGTTGCTGAAGAAGGGAATGTTGCCGGAAGGTCCGGGCTGGGGTGAGGAACCGGAAGAGGGGTGGGGTTTGCTCCATACCATGGGAGAACGTGGGGAGACCCGGGAAAGGCTGGCGACACCGGCGGGCGATTATCCTGTCTTTTACCGGAATCTCCATGCCGCGCTGCGACAGGAAGAACCCCTGGCGGTAGAGCCCGGAGAAGCCCGGGAGGTGATCCGGGTCCTGGAGGCCGCTCTGGAAAGCAATCGCCGCCAAGCAACCGTGGTGCTCTGAAATCACTTTCCCCCGGGAAAAGCCGGCGGAGAAAAGTCGCCCGGTTGAAAAGAGGCAGCTTTCATTTTCCCTTGTTCCTTTCCGGAAAAGCGATGGCAAGGTGACGGGAGCCGCTGCCTTGATCTGGGATTTGCCGGCAGCACCGGCATCCCAAAGAACAGGTATGTTGCAGACGGGGGCAGCCCGGGGTGCGCAAATGCTGAAATCCATCCCCGGTTGTAAGCAGGGTGAAGGTGCGAATGGCACCCGGAAGAGCGGCTGTCAGGGTATCCTCAACGGGATCCGTCCCCTTCCAGAAAATGGAGGACGGCCGATCCGATCCTTTCCTCCACTTCCGAAATGTCGGAACGGATGAACTGTTCCCCGGTAATTTTCTCGTAGAGTTCGATGTACCGTTCTGACACTGAACTGACAAACCCGTCAGACATCGGGGGCACCTGCTGGCCGGCATGTCCCTGAAATCCATGGGAAATCAGCCACTGCCGGACAAATTCCTTGGAGAGTTGTTTCTGTTCCCCGCCCTTTTCCAGCCTGTCGGCATAGCCATCGGCGTAAAAATAGCGGGAGGAATCGGGGGTGTGGATTTCATCGATCAGGCAGACCTTTCCATCCCATAATCCGAATTCGTATTTTGTGTCGACCAGTATGAGTCCTTTGGAGGCTGCCAGTTCGGTGCCGCGCTGAAACAGCCGGAAGGTGTAATCCTCCATCTGCTCATAGGTTTTCTTTTCCACAAGGCCGCTGTCGATGATTTCAGTGCGGCTGATGTCTTCGTCGTGGCCTTCGGCCGCCTTGGTGGTGGCGGTGATAATGGGATGGGGGAAGGCCTGGTTCTCTGCCATTCCGTCGGGCATGGGCTCGCCGCTGAGCCTTCTTCTGCCGGCCTTGTACTGTCTCCAGGCATGACCGGTAAGGTATCCCCGGATGACCATCTCCACCTTCAGGGGGGTGCAAAGATGGCCCACCGTCACATTCGGATCGGGGGAGGCGATTTTCCAGTTGGGGACAATATCTGCCGTGGCATCCAGGAATTGCGAAGCTATCTGGTTCAAAACCTGTCCCTTGTACGGGATTCCTCTCGGCAGCACCACGTCGAAGGCCGAGATCCTGTCGGTGGCCACCATCACCAGCAGCCGGTTGCCGATGTTGTATACATCCCTGACCTTGCCGTGATAGACACCTTGCTGCCCCGGAAACCGGTACCGCGTTTTCATCAATGCCATTTCCATTGTTTTTCTTTCATTTATGATTTGTTTGTCTGACTCAGGTTGGCAGGGTTGCTGTTTCGCGCCGGCCTTGCGACCGGCCTGCCGGAAAGGATGGTTCAGCGGACCTTTCCGGCGAAGCCGGAGGGTGGCTGGGACCGTTGCCGGCGGTGTACAAGGCCCCGGGTTTTACCCCGGGAATTCAACCCTGCGTTTTATTTTCTTTCCGGTCGGCAGCATCATAGGCTGCCACAATGTCGCGCACCAGTTTGTGGCGGATGATATCCCTCTTGTCGAACCGGACGATCGAGATGCCCTCGATATCTTCGAGCAGCCGGAGGGCGTGGAGCAATCCCGAGCGACCGGGGTCGGGAAGATCGATCTGGGTAATATCGCCGGTGACAATGAATTTGGCGTTGAGGCCCATACGGGTGAGAAACATCTTGAGCTGGTTGACCGTGGTGTTTTGTCCTTCGTCAAGGATGACGAAGGCATTGTTAAGGGTGCGGCCGCGCATAAAAGCCAGGGGGGCAATCTGGACGGTGCCTTCTCTGATAAACTCCTCCAGTTTTTTTGCCGGGATCATGTCGAGCAGGGCATCATAGAGGGGTTGCAGATAAGGATCGATCTTTTCACGAAGGTCGCCGGGCAGAAATCCGAGCCGTTCCCCGGCCTCAACGGCCGGCCGGCTCAGGATGATTCTTTTGATATCCCTGTTTTTCAATGCTTTAACTGCCAGTGCGATGGCGGTATAGGTTTTCCCGGTTCCTGCCGGGCCGATGGCAAAAACCAGGTCGTTGTCTTTCACTTTTTCGACAAGGATCCGCTGGTTGGGCGTTCTGGCCCGCACCGGTTTGCCGGTGATGCTGTAGGCCAGGATGTCGGGTTCTTCATCCGGACTTCCGGTGGTTCCCCCGTATTCGTTCAGCAAAATCTGGCTGATTGTCTCCTCGGTCAGAATGTTAAACTGGTAATAGTGGTCAAGGATCAGGTTGAACCGGTTCTGGAAATGGTTCAGCTCTTTGTCCTCTCCCTGCAGAAACAGGGAATTTCCCCGTGCGGTGATCTTGATTTTTGGGAAATAGGTTTTTATCAGGTCGATCTTGATGTTGTTGATCCCGTAAAATTCGAGCGGGTCAATGCCTTCCAGTATGATTTGTTTTTCCAAGCCGTGGGTATTTCCGCTTCAAAAATAGAAAAAAATCAGTCACCCGAGGCTGGAAGAAGAAGAAGCTTGCGGTAAGCGTAAGGAAGGGGAAGGAATGGGTTTCTCTGAAATTTAGACTTTGGGATAGGGAAGGACAGTGGATAAAGTGGTATTTTCGCACGATCGTTTACCGGCCTGTCCGGAGGGGGTTCCGTTATGGCGGAGATTTCCGGATGAGCGAGTCGCTGGTTTGTAAAAGCATGGTTATATGGAGGATATGGAAAGAACCCTGGACGGATTCAGGCGTTTGCTGGAGATTATGGGGGAGTTGCGTGCCAAATGTCCGTGGGACAGGGAGCAAACCCTGGAGTCGCTGCGAAAGCTGACCATAGAGGAGACCTACGAGTTGGGCGATGCCATTCTGAAGGCCGATCTGGATGAAGTGAAAAAGGAGCTGGGCGACCTGATGCTGCACATTGTTTTTTATGCCCGGATCGGTGAGGAGAGGGGCAGTTTCAACATGGCCGATGTGCTGGAGAACATCAACCGCAAGCTGGTCTACCGGCACCCGCATGTTTTCGGGAATGTGGAGGTGGAGAATGCCCGGGAGGTGATTGAAAACTGGGAGTCGCTGAAGCTGAAGGAGAAAGATCGCCGGCACCGGGTGTTGGAAGGAGTTCCGAGGGATATGCCAGCGTTGGTAAAAGCCAACCGGATCCAGGAAAAGGCCAGCGGGGTGGGATTCGACTGGGAGTACCGGGAACAGGTATGGGAAAAGGTCAGGGAGGAGATTTCAGAACTGGAGGCTGAGATGGCAAAGAAAGACCGGGAGATGACCGAAGCGGAGTTCGGGGATCTGTTCTTTGCCCTGGTGAATGTTGCCAGGTTGTATGGGGTGGATCCGGAAGCTGCGTTGGAAAGGACCAACCTGCGGTTTATCGACCGTTTCAACTACCTGGAGGAAAAAACCATGCTCCGGGGGCGCGATCTGAAGGCGATGACCCTGGATGCGATGAACGAGATCTGGGAAGAGGCGAAGCGGAGCAGGGGGTAGGCCGCCGGGAACCTGCCTTTGCAGAAGCGCAAAGGGCAGGGGAGATGCCCGGCCCCGGGGCTTCAGAGAGCCGAGGCTGAATGGATGGCATGTTTACCATAGCGCTTCCGGATGGAATCGAGGCTTTGGCAGAGGCGGATCCTTTCCGGCGCATCGTCGAAGAGATCCATCTGGTAGGTCCCGCTGATCAGGTTGCTGAAACGGACACCCACCAGCCGGATCAGCAATCTGCGGGAATAAAGCTGCTGAAAGAGGCTTTTGACCACCTCCTTCAGGATATGTTCAAATGAGGTGTAGGGAATTCTTTTTTGCAATGTGTGGGTATCAAAATCGGAGTAGCGGATTTTGACGGTCACACAGGAGGTCATTTTTTGTTTCTGCCGCAGTTCAAAGGCCAACGCTTCGGTCAGGCGCAGCAGGGTGCGGTTGAGCTGGTCCATGTCGGTGGTGTCCTGTTCGAAAGTGCGTTCGGAGCTCAGGGATTTCTGTTCGCTCCAGGAGCGGACCGGTTCAGGGTCGATGCCGTTGGCCTTTTTCCAGAGGGCGATTCCGTTCACTCCCAGCAGCCGTTCCATCATTTCGACCGGGATCCGGGTCAGGGTTTCAATGGTGATGATGCCCATGGAACGGAGCAACCGGTAGGTCCGGGGGCCCAGCATCGGGATTTTCCGGATGGAGAGGGGATTCAGGAAGGATTGCACTCCCGGGGTGGGGACTTCGCGCAAACCGTTGGGTTTGGCCTCGCCGGTGGCAATTTTAGATACTGTTTTATTGACGGAGAGCCCGAGTGAAATGGGAAGTCCCGTTTCACGGATGATCCGCAGCCTCAGTTCACGGCTCCACAGCAGGCATCCGTAGTAACGGTCCAAACCGGTGATGTCCAGGTAATGTTCGTCGATGGAGGCTTTTTCGTACAGGGGGGCCGCTTCCGCAATGATTCCGGTGACCAGTTCGGAGTAGCGGGTATACTGCTCCATGTCGCCCCGTATAAAGATGGCATCGCTGCAGAGCTGACGGGCCATTTTCATGGGCATGGCGGAATGCACTCCCATGGTGCGGGCTTCGTAGCTGCAGCTGGCAACAACCCCCCTGTCGGTCATGCCGCCGATGATCACCGGTTTCCCGGCCAGACGGGGATTCTGCAACCGCTCTACCGACACGAAGAAAGTGTCCAGATCCATGTGTACTATGCTGCGCTCCATCGCCCGTTTTCTTTTCTTTTTTGCAGAATCTTCTCCCTTTTTTTACCGTTTCTGTTGTTTGTCATTGAAAAAGCTCCTATCTTTGATCATTAAATGATCACAAATGCCGACATTAATATAATCAATTTCCCGGTTATGGTATTCGCGTCGAACATAAAATTTCTGCGAAAGCGTAAAAGCCGCACGCAGGACGAGGTGGCGGAGGCTTTGGGTATGAAGCGTTCCACCCTGAGCGGCTATGAAAACGAGGTGGCTGCGCCCGGCATCCCGGCATTGCTGCAATTTTCCGATTATTATCACATTGCCGTGGATACCCTGGTGAAGGTGGATTTGAGGTTGCTGACAGGTCAGCAGTTGTACATGCTGGAGCATGGCGAGGATGTTTTTCTGAAGGGGGGCCGGTTGCGGGTACTGGCCACCACGGTCGACCGGGAAAACCGCGACAACATCGAACTGGTGCCAGAGAAAGCCAAAGCAGGCTACAGCAGGGGGTTTTTCGATCCCGATTACATCCGGGAGCTGCCCCGTTACCAGCTGCCTTTTCTGCCGTCCGACCGCAAGTACCGGACTTTTCAAATCAGTGGAGATTCGATGCTTCCCATCCCAGAGGGTTCGTGGGTTTGCGGTGAGTATGTACAGGACTGGCTTTCCCTGCCTTCCCGGCAAGCCTGCATCGTTCTGACCCTTGACGAGGGCATCCTGTTCAAGATCGTGGAAAGCCACATCCGGGAAGAGGGAACCCTGACAATGATATCGCTGAATCCGAACTACAAGCCTTACCGGGTGAATGTGAACGAGATCAGGGAGATCTGGCGTTTCATCAACTATACCGCGAGCGAGTTTCCCGCAGGTGATGTTTCGGCAGAGCAGATTGGCAGAACGCTGCAGGCCATTCAGCAGGATCTCTCGGTGATCAAGGGAGCGCTGGTCTCCTGAAGCGGGAATGGCTTCCCGGAGGAAGGCATCGCAAGCGGCATGGGCTTTTGCTGTCCTGTACGGGGCAGGAAAGGGGGAGGCGTTGGGGTGAGATGCTGCCGGGCTGGGTATGCTTCTGGGCTGCACCGGTATTTAACGCCTGGTCAGGGTATCCGGGATGCGGTCGCCGGCGTCTTGCCTGGTTTTCCTTCAGGGCTGGTGGCGGAACAGGAATTCTTCCAGCTCCCCGATGGGAAGGTCGCGCACGATCACCTTTTTGTCCCTGTCGAGCAGGTAGATCATCGGCAGGGCGTATAGGTCGTATTTCTGTTCTATGGCGGCGGCACCCTCCGGGTGGCTGGCATGGATCCAGTCGAGTTTCTTTTCGCGGATGTATTTCAGCCACAGTTCCCTGTTTTGGTCCACATATACGGCAAACAGGCGGATACCTCTGTTGCGGTGGCGGTTGTAGATCTCTGCCAGCCGGTCGGTAACCGGCAGGCAGGCTTCGCAATCGGGGTTGTAGAAATAGAGAATGGTCAGAGGGGCATTGATATGATAGAGGGAGACCCGGTCTCCCCCGGGATTTTTGAGGATCAGATCGGCGGCCGGTGATCCGGCGGGGTTCATTTTGGAACGGATCACCCTTTCTCTGACCTCCCTTACAAACCAGGGTTCTTTCCACCGTACGGTATCGGCCAGGATGTACTGTTCGCCGATGTAGTTGTAAACTTCGGCACTCCAGTGCATGGGCGCTTCCCGGAACAGGTCGTACAGAAAGCGGACGCAATGGTTGTATAGGGTGTCGTTAGCGGCGGCACGGTCAAGAAGGGCTGCAATTGTAACCCGCAGGGTATCGGGGTGGGGATAGACCAGTTGCCTGAAGTAAAGGCTCAGTTTCTGTTCGAACGCGGGGATCAGCGTCAGCCGGGAATCGGAGAAATCGACTGAATCGAAAAAGTGGGCGGCGGTATACCGGAAGGCATGGTTGCGGATTCGTTCTTCGCGGCGGGGGTCCATTACCGGAACCGGGGGTTCCGGAATATCCGGATTGCGGATTGTTTGAACCGACAGGGCCATCAGGGTGCCCGGAAAGGCAGCCGCCAGGCTGTCCTGCAGGACGCGGAGGGCCGCCTCCTGTTCCGGTCCCGGATTGGTTCCGTCCATTGTCCCAAGCTGCTGTAAATACCGCGAGTATGCTTGGTTTTCAGGCGAATGGCGGAAAGTGGCGGTGGCCATGGAGCGGCTCATATCGGCCTCCAGTCCGAAATGCTGGTTCTTATTGTTGCTGATGAAAAGGGGGATTCCGGCGGCTTGCCGGTCTCCGATGAGGTACATTCCGGGAGCCAGGGGAAAGGTGCCGGAGAAGGAACCCCTTCCGTTTTGCAGGCGGGCGGTATCGACGGGGTGAAGGCTGCTTCCGCGGTAACGGTAGAGATAGATTGTATCCCGGTTATTCCTGATCGTCAGTGCGATGGAGTAGCCTGCCGACTGATGGTTGCAGCTGCCGGAAAAACAAAGAAGGAAAAAGAAGATACAGGCGGCGGGGAATATCAGCCGGGATTTTAAAAGTGCTCTTTTCATGGAATGGGTGCTTATCAGTTAATCTTCTTATCCATACCTGGCGGTTTCCGAGTTGGCAGGCCGCCGGTGAAAAGGTTTGCCGCATGGCGACGGGCATCCCGTTTCACCCGGCAGACTGGCAGGGTCGCGGGTTTTGCCGGCGACAGGGGGCCGCTCTTGTTGTCATGCAGGTAAGACGTTTGCTGCCACATGCCATCCAAAAATAGCAAATCGGAGCCACCTGGCTACATGATCCCGAAAATTCCTGCATGGGCAGCCATGCAGGTTCGCCATCGGCACAATCCACCGGGATCATAACGGGGGAGTGGATTCAGGAATTGATTGCCGGAGGCGGAAGCATGCGTCCCGGGACAGGGTTGCCGTCGTCGAGGGCGCAGAGGGTTCCGGCCCGGTAGAGGTCGAAGAGGAGGAGACGCGGACGGCGGCTTGTGAGATGGCGGGTCAGCCAGGGTTTCAACAGCCGGAACAGCCAGCGGCAGAGGGGCCGCAAACCGGTTTTTTTCAGGATTTGCAGGGCCCGGAGCAGAGGCAGTCCCTCTGTAAAACGAGCATCGGTCACGAGGGTCCGGGAGATGGCCAGAAGATTGGCCAGGGCGGTAGCGGATTTCTGCAGGTAGCTCTCCGAAAATTCCAGTCCGGTGTGGATGACGGGGTTGTCGATGTGGAGCACGGGGATTCCGGCGGTGAAAAGGTCAAATCCCAGGACGGTATCTTCATGGCCGTATTCTCTGATTTCTTTGCGGAAGGGGATTTCGAGGAAAAGTTGGCGTCGTATCATGAAGTTGTTGGAGGTGATGGCCGGCCGGTGCCTTTTGTTTCGTTTGGCCGCCGGCAGTTGTTCCCGCCGGCGGCCGTAGATCCAGCGTAGTTGCTGTCGGGGGTCGGCCGGCGGTTCCGTCTGGTAGAGGGTACCTCCGCAGACCACCAGACCGCCGGGGGCTGCGGCAAGGTATTTTTCCAAAAACTGCGGTGAGGCTACCTCCGAGTCGGCATCCAGGAAGAGCAGCCAGTCGGAAGAGGCCGTTTCACCCAGCAGATTGCGGGTAGCCGCCCTTCCCCGGTTGGTTTCCGCTTCAATGTAAACGATACCGGGGATGCCGGAGAGACTGCTGTTTGCCTGTTTCCACTGTTCTGCGGAGCCGTCGTCGGCGATACAAATCTCCAGGTCTATTCCCAAGGCAGATGCCTGCCGGGCAAGAGTCCCGGCAAGGTTCCTGACATCCTGGTTGTAAACGGGTATGCAGACCGACAACATCGGGCTTAAATTTCTGTCAAAGGTACGGTTTAATAGGAACCGGCAGCAGCCCTTACCGGCATGGGGCGGTAAAAAAGAGGCGCTTTCTTTTTCAATTCATCCGTTTGGCGTTATTTTTGCCGGAAAGGATCAGCCTTTAACACCACTATGAAGATTCCCGGATTGCTTTTCGGGCTGCTTTTTCTGGCGTCTGGATTTACCCAGGCCGAACGGAAAGGGGCGGCCATCGCCGTGCGGCTCGGGTCCGCACCCGGCCGGCAAATATTGCTGGCCCATTATTTCGGCACCAGCATATACCCCGACGATACTGTGATGACCGATCCGAAAGGTGCGGCTGTTTTCCGTTCGGATACCCTGTATCCCCAGGGGCTTTACAAAATATACCTCGACGGGAGCAATCATTTTGATTTTCTTCTCGGGGAAGATCAGCTGCTTGAGCTCAGCAATTCCTCCTTTTCTGCGTCTACCCTGGAAATCAGGGGGGCCCGCGAGAGCGAGGAGTTCAACGGTTATCTGAAGTGGCTGCGGCAGCAGCAGCAAAAGCTCAGCGATCTGGATTCGGCCCTGGCTGTGGCTGGCGGGGAAGAGAAAGAGAGAATCGGACTTGAAAAGCGGCTCCTGAACCGGGAGGTGGCCTCCTACTGGAAGAACAAATCATCGGAGTATCCGGGAACGCTGCTGGCCTCTTTCCTGATGGCCAATTATTACGATGAACCGGAGGAGATTCCGGAAGCATACCAGGGCAGTGATTCCCTGCGCTGGGTATATGAGTACATGCACCGGAAGAACCATTTTTTCGACCACTTTGATTTCAATGATGAGCGGCTTTTAAATACCCCGCTTTTTAAAACGAAGCTGGACACCTATTTTGACAGGGTACTGTTGCAACTGTACGATTCGGTAAAACCGGCCGCCTTTCAGATTCTGGAAAGGGCGGAATCCAATCCGGCCGTATTCAGGTATGTGACCTCTCATTTGCTGAACAGTTCGCTGGCCAGCCGGGTCATGGGAATGGATGCCCTATTTGTCGATATTGCGCGCCGGTATTATCTTTCGGGCAGGGCTTCCTGGGCCGACTCGGCCACGCTGGTCCGCATACGGGAAAACGTGTTGTTTCTCGAGAATAATCTGATCGGCCAGCATGCCCGCGACATCAGGATGGAAACCATCGACGGCGAACCCTTCAGCCTTTACCAGCACAGCCACCGCTATACCGTGTTGCTTTTTTACGAGCCGAACTGTTCGCATTGCAACACCTTTGTTCCCAAACTGTACAACGAAGCATACCTGCCTTTCCGCGACAAGGGACTGGAGGTGGTGGCCTGTTATACCATGGACAAACGGGAGGAATGGGAAAAATTCGTGGAGGAAAAACAGGTCAGGGATTGGGTCAACGTGTGGGATGAGCGCCACCTTTCGCGTTTCAAGATTATCTATGATACGCGGACCACGCCGGCGGTATATCTGCTTGACAGCGACAAAAAGATCATTGCCAAGAAGTTCACCGTTGAATTTCTGAAGGAATACCTTGGCTATTTTCTGTCGGCTGACGGCGAGGGAGAATGAGCGGGTGAGGTATGGCCGGCAGCGGTATCCAGAAGGCACTGGCGGGAATAGCGTGCGGGTGGTGGTGCGGGATGCCGGTTTGGGGCTGCCAGGAGGGGTGAATCCGGTAAAAGTGCGCTGCAGGAACCTGCTGCAGGATGAGCGGAGATGGCGGGCAGGAGGTGTGGATTTCCGAATGAATCAAAAAAAATAAGAAACAGGATGAGAAAGGCGGTGATGTTGCTGGTATTGCTGATACCGGCAGTTAAGGGGAGTTTTTCGCAGGAGGCTCCCGCCTATGGCGGGGGGCACGGGTTTATTGAAAGTCGCTGGTACGCTGAAGCGGAGAATGCGGAGTTGCTGAAGCTGTATGAGGGGCTCAGGGTAGCGGATGTTTCCGACGGCCTGGACATGGCGGGGCTGCCGAACGCCGGACTGGTGGATGCTTCGATTCATGCCTGCTGGGTGGACGTCAGGGAGATGAGCCATCAGATCAGGGGTATTGCCGTTACGGCGCGGTATGTGCCCACCCAGCGGCCTGACCGGCCCCGGGAGGGGGAGGATTTTGCAGGCTGGGAGGGTGATTTCTATAACCGTTATTCGCCGGAGGCGTTTGTGTCGCTGCTGCAGCCGGGGTCGGTTGTGGTGATCGACGATGTGGAAGACCGGGATATCGGGTCGATCGGATCGAACAACATACTGTTCTGGCACAGCAAAGGGGCGGTAGGGGTGGTTACCGATGCCGGGGCCAGGGATACCGATGAGATTGCTCTTCAGAAGATTCCTCTATATCTGCGGAAGAAGGGCCGGGGTATCCGGCCCGGCCGCAACGAACTGGAATCGGTAAACCGTCCGGTGGTCATCGGGGGGGTGCTGGTGTGTCCCGGCGATGTGGTGGTGGCCGACGGCGATGGCGTGGTGGTGGTTCCGCGGGCGTTGGCTGTCCGTGTGGCGGCATCGGCGCGGGCCATCCTCGAGAAGGACAAGGCCGGCCGGCGCTCCCTTTACAAAAACCTCGGCATGCCCCTGGATAAAACCGTGGAATAGCGCCCTTTCCGGTTACCCCATATCCGCTTCCGCCCGGGGCCGGACGGGCTCCCGTCCATAGAAACCCTACAAATTGGGGGTCTGCCGGAAAAAATGACTTTTGTAATTTTGTTCCCCCGATGAAATCGTTAGTTTTGTTGGTGGGATTCCGACCCGGGATATGGATGAAATCAGGCATAGCGGCATAGTATCCGGAATACATCCGGACCGCCTGACCGTAACAATTGTTCAGCAGACGGCCTGTGCGGCATGCCATGCCAAAGGGTTTTGTGCCGCTTCCGACATGAAGGCCAAGGAGATTGACCTGCCTCTTCCGGGGAGGGAATATTCGGTGGGGCAGCCGGTCACGGTGGTTTTGCGGGAGGAGACGGGACTGAAGGCCCTGCTTCTCGGTTATTTGCTGCCTTTTTTGTTATTGCTTGTCACTCTTTTTGTTGCCGACACCCTCACGGGGAATGAAATGGTGGCGGGGATTGCAGCCCTGGCCATTCTGGTACCCTATTACCTGGGGCTTTTTTTATTTCGCGGCAGGCTGAAGAGGGCGATCAGGTTTGAACTGGAAGATACCTAGCGGATATGAGCATGACAGTTTTGTACACGGTGGTGACGCTGGTGTCGATCGGCACCTTTTCGGCCGTGGTATTGTATTTCATTGCCCGGAAGTTCAGGGTAACCGAGGATCCCCGGATTGATTCCGTGGAGGGGGCCCTGCCGGGGGCCAATTGCGGGGGGTGCGGCTTTGCCGGATGCCGGGCTTTTGCGGAGGCCTGTGTCAGGGAGAGTGATCTTTCCGGATTGTTTTGCCCCGTGGGTGGCAACGAAACCATGAAGCAGGTAGCCGGGATGCTGGGGCTGGAGGCGGTGGTCAAGGAGCCGCGGGTTGCGGTGGTCCGCTGCAACGGCTCGTGCGACGTAAGACCCCGGGTGAACCGTTATGATGGGGTTGCTACCTGCAACATCATCGCTTCGGTGTACAGCGGTGAAACAGGCTGCCGGTACGGATGCCTCGGCGCCGGCGACTGTGTGGCAGCCTGCAGGTTCGATGCCCTGCGGATGGATGATGCCACCGGGCTTCCGGTGGTAACCGATGAGAACTGCACCGCCTGCGGAGCCTGCGTGACCGCCTGTCCCCGCGGGCTGATCGAACTGCGCCGGAAATATCCGAAGCAGAGGAAGATATACGTGGCCTGCCGCAACGAGGAGAAAGGCGGTACAGCCCGCAGGTCGTGCGAGGTCGCCTGCATAGGCTGCGGCAAATGTGTGAAGGAATGTGCTTATGACGCCATCACCCTTGCTTCCAACCTGGCCTTCATCGATTCGGACAAGTGCCGGTTGTGCCGCAAGTGCGTTCCGGTTTGTCCGACCCATTCGATCGTCGAGGTGGGTTTTCCGCCCCGCAAAGTGAAAGAGGAGACTGCGGAAACCCCGCAGGTAAACCAACCATAAACGAGGATTGCCGTGTTAAGGACTTTCAGGAAAGGAGGGATCCATCCTCCGGAGAATAAATTTTCTGCCGGCAGGGCGATTGAGGAGCTGCCACTGCCAAAGATGGTGGTCATTCCGGTGGGGCAGCATCTGGGTGTGCCGGCACAGCCAGTGGTGGCGAAGGGGGATGCAGTGAGGACAGGGCAGCTGATCGCCCGGAGCGCCGGATTTGTTTCCGCCAATGTCCATTCCTCGGTGTCGGGAACGGTGCTGCGCGTGGAACCGGTGACCGACGTGTCGGGTTATCCCCGGCAGGCTGTCGTGATCCAGGTGGAGGGGGATGAATGGGAGGCGTCGATCGACCGGTCGGACGTGCTGGTGAGGGATGTCTCCCTTGCGGGGCCCGACATTATCCGCAGGATCATGGAGGCGGGCATCGTAGGGCTCGGAGGGGCTACCTTTCCCACCCACGTAAAACTGGTGCCGCCCAAGGGGATGCAAGCCGAGTACCTGCTGATCAACGGCGTGGAGTGCGAGCCCTATCTCACTTCCGACAACCGGCTGATGGTCGAGAAGGCCGGGGAGGTGCTGGCGGGGACGCGGCTGCTCATGAAGGCCCTGGGGGTGGAACAGGCGGTCATCGGGATTGAGAACAACAAACCTGAGGCGATCCGGATACTGACGGCAGCCCTGGACGGACAGGCGGGCGTCTCGGTCGTCGCGCTGAAGGTCAAGTATCCGCAGGGGGGAGAAAAACAGCTGATCAAGGCAGTGACGGGGAGGGAGGTTCCTTCGGGGGCGCTGCCCGTTTCGGTAGGCTGCGTGGTGAGCAATGTGGGCACCGCCTATGCCGCCTATGAGGCGGTGTGCAAGAACAAGCCCCTGTTCGAACGGGTGGTCACCGTCACGGGAATGAATGTGGCCCGGCCCTGCAATGTGAAGGTGCGGATAGGGACCCCGGTATCGGATTTAATAGCTTTTGCGGGGGGTATGCCTGAGGATACGGGGAAGATCATCAGCGGCGGCCCCATGATGGGCAAGGCGCTGGCCACCCCGGAAGTTCCGGTGACCAAGGGTACCTCGGGCATCCTGCTGATGGCTGGGGAGCGGTCGTCACGGCGGCCGGTGCAGTCCTGTATCCGCTGTGGCCGTTGTGCAGCCGCCTGTCCCATGGGGCTGGAGCCCTTTCTGCTGCAGCTTTATGCCCAACGGGACATGTGGGAGGCAACCGAAAAGGGGGGCGTCATGGACTGCATTGAATGCGGCAGCTGCAGTTACAGCTGTCCGGCCGGCCGTCCCCTTCTGGATTACATCCGGTACGGAAAGGCCAAAACCGGGCAGATCATCCGTTCACGTAAACAATAACCGATCAATCCTGAGAAACAGAACCGAAGATGAACCGTTTGTTAACGATATCACCCTCTCCGCATGAATCCACCGGCGATTCGGTGCAAAAGATCATGTTCCGGGTAATTCTGGCCCTTACACCCGCCCTGGTGTGGTCGGTATTTGTCTTCGGGGCCGATGCCTTGCGGGTGAACCTGGTGGCCATCGCATCGTGTGTGGCTTTTGAGTACCTGGTGCAGCGTTTTGTGCTGAAGGGTAAGATCACCGTCACCGACGGGTCGGCGGCCCTCACCGGCCTCCTGCTGGCCTTTAACGTACCGGCGTCGCTTCCCTGGTGGATGGTCGTCCTGGCCTCCTTTTTTGCCATCTGCATTGCCAAGGTGTCGTTTGGCGGCCTGGGCAGCAACATTTTCAACCCGGCGCTGGTGGGGCGTGTTTTCCTGCTGATCTCCTTCCCGGTGCAGATGACCAGCTGGCCGGTTTCGCGGCTTGCCGGCACCGATGCCGTTACGGCGGCCACCCCGCTGGGCATTCTGAAGGAGGGGATTTTGTCGGGCAAACCGGCCGGGGAGCTGGCGGCCAGTCTGCCCGGGATCCGTGACATGGCCCTCGGCAACATGGGGGGGTCGCTGGGTGAAGTGTCGGCCCTGCTGCTGATTGCAGGTGCCATTTACCTGCTGGTCCGCCGGATCATCACCTGGCACATCCCTGTTTCGATATTGGTTACCATGATGTTGTATGCCGCCGTATTCTGGATCCGGGATCCCCAGGGTTATATGGATCCCCTGTTCCATCTGCTGGCCGGCGGGGCCATACTGGGGGCTTTATACATGGCCACCGACATGGTCACATCGCCCATGTCGCCTGCGGCGCAGATCATCTATGGCATTGGTATCGGGGTGATCACCATGAGCATCCGGCTGTTCGGGGCCTACCCGGAGGGGATATCGTTCGCCATCCTGATCATGAACGGCTTCACCCCCCTGCTGAACAACGCCTTTAAACCCAAACGATTCGGAGGGAAATAAGATGGCACAAAGGGAGTCTACATTCGTCAACATGGTCGCAGCCCTGTTTTTTGTAACGCTGCTATCGGCAGGGGCGCTGGGGTTTGTCCATGACCTCACGGAAGATGCGATCGCCGAAGCCAAAGCCGGAGCGCAGAGCGCAGCCATCAACCGGGTGCTGCCGGGGATCGGGGAGCTTGGAGAACCGGTGTCCCTGCTTCCGGAGGGCTGCAGCGACAGCGTCGTGGTCTATCCGGCCTACCGGGAGGGAACGCTGATCGGATATGCGGTGAAGAGCTCTTCGGAACGGGGTTTCAGCGGTTATCTCTCCATCATGGCCGGCCTGGACACCCTGGGAAATTTCACCGGGTATGAGGTGCTGGAGCACAAGGAGACGCCCGGTCTGGGATCCAAGATGACCGAATGGTTCCGCAATCCCGGGAAGCCCGGGCAGAACGTGATCGGCAAAAACCCGGCGTCCACCCGTTTTGAGGTCAGCAAAGACGGCGGCGACATCGACGCCATCACCGCTTCGACCATCACCTCCCGGGCTTTCCTGGAAGCGCTCCGGAATGGCTGGGAAGGAAGCCGGGCATTCAGCAACCTGCCCGAACGGCAGGAATTGCCGGTTGAACCATTTAAAGAACAACCATGAACCAGTGGAAGAATTTTTCAAAGGGGTTTATCAGGGAAAGCCCCATCCTGGTGCTGCTTCTGGGCACCTGTCCCACCCTGGGGGTATCCTCATCGGCCATCAACGGGCTGGGCATGGGGCTGGCCACCACCTTTGTGCTGGCCATGTCGAACCTGGTGGTGTCGCTGGTGAAGAGCCAGATTCCCGGTAAGGTGAGGATTCCTTCTTACATCGTGATCATCGCCACTTTTGTGACCATCGTGGAACTGGTGATGCAGGCCTACACGCCGGACCTGTTCAGGAGCCTGGGGATTTTCATCCCCCTGATCGTGGTGAATTGCATCGTGCTGGGGAGGGCCGAAGCTTTTGCATCGAAGAACGATGTTTTTTCGTCGGTCATCGACGGCCTGGGCATGGGCCTGGGCTTCACCTTTGCGCTGGTGGTACTGGGCAGCATCCGGGAGCTGCTGGGCAGCGGGCGGATTTTCGACATTGCCATTTACTCCGAGCAGTATGTCATGCTGCTGTTTGTCCTGGCGCCGGGAGCCTTTATCGTGCTGGGCTATATGATTGCCATCGTGAACCGCCTGAACAATTCAAAGAAGTAAACGCCATGAACTATCTGATAATCATTATTTCGGCTGTACTTGTCAACAACATTGTCCTGATGCAGTTCCTGGGGATCTGCCCCTTTTTGGGGGTTTCCAAACGGATAGGTACGGCGGCGGGAATGGCCGGGGCGGTGGCCTTCGTGATGGTGCTGGCCACGCTGGTGACCTATCTGGTTCAGCGGCTGGTGCTCGATCCCCTGCACATCGGATTTCTGCAGACCATCGCCTTTATCCTTATCATTGCAGCCCTGGTGCAGCTCGTGGAGATCATCCTCAAGAAGGTGAGTCCTTCGCTTTATCAGGCCCTGGGCATCTATCTTCCGCTGATCACCACCAACTGTGCCATCCTGGGGGTTGCCATCCTGACCATCCAGAAGGATTACAACCTGCTGGAGGGTGTGGTGTTTGCCCTTTCGAATTCGATTGGTTTCGGGCTGGCCCTGGTGTTGTTTGCAGGAATCCGTGAGCACCTGGAGCTGATGGAGGTTCCGGCCGGTCTGAAGGGGGTTCCCATCGCCCTGATCACGGCGGGGATCCTGGCCATGGCTTTCATGGGTTTCTCAGGCCTCGTATGAGCTAAGCCACAAATGCCCCTCTGAATGCAACAACGAAAAAACCCGGCCCGACAAAGAAACAAAAAGACCCATTCTTCCGCCGGCAGTAGAAAGCGCCGGTTGCGGTTTTTGCTGGGCCTGCTGCTATCGGGAGTTTTGCTGTCGGCTTTGCTGGTATTCGTGATATACCTGGGAGCCTTCGGGAGGCTGCCCACCACGGCGGAGCTGAAAGCAGTACGGACCCCCCTGGCCAGCGAGGTTCTCTCCGCCGAGGGAGAGCTGCTGGGCCGGTACTACATCGAGAACCGGAGTTACATTTCGTACGGCGAATTGCCGGAGGTTGTCATCCAGGCATTGGTGGCCACGGAGGATGCGCGTTTTTTCAAGCACCGTGGTATCGATGAGATTGCCCTGCTGCGGGTTCTTTTCAAGACCATCCTGATGCGTGACAGGTCGGCCGGCGGGGGCAGCACCCTGAGCCAGCAGATTGCGAAGAACCTGTTTCCGAGGAGCGACCACTGGATCCTCACGGTCCCGGTAAATAAAATCCGGGAGGCGATCATTGCCTACCGGCTGGAACGGATCTACTCCAAGGAGGAGATCCTGACCCTATATCTGAACACGGTACCTTTCGGGGAGAACATTTATGGCATCGGGGTGGCGTCGGAGCGGTTTTTCAACAAGCGGCCCGCCGATCTGACCCTTCCGGAAGCCGCCGTCCTGATCGGGAACCTGAAAGCCAACCATCTTTTCAATCCCCGGCTGCATCCCGACAAGTCGATCTCCAGGAGGAACCTGGTGATCGACCTGATGGTGGAGCAGTCCTTTATCACTCCTGAGGAGGGGGCCACCTTCAAGCAGTCGCCCCTGGAGCTGGATTACAGGCTGATCACCTACAACCAGGGGCCGGCGCCCTATTTACTGGAGTACCTGCGGCCTGCGCTGGAGGAGTGGTGCAGGAACCACTTCAGGGAAGACGGGAAACCCTATAACCTGTACACCGACGGACTGAGGATCCGTACCACCCTCGATGCACGGTTGCAGCGGTATGCATCGGAGGCGGTCAGGGAGCATATGAAGGAGCTGCAGGCGGTGTTTGACAAACACTGGGAAAACAGGGATCCCTGGGGGGATGACGCTTCGGTGCTGATGCGGGCGGTGAAGCGCACGGAGCGGTACCGGAGAGCCCTTCATACGGGCAAAAGCCATGAGGAGGCTATGGAGGAGTTTTCTCAGCCCATAGAGGCGGGCTTGTTCACCTGGGAGGGGATCCGGCAGGTCAGCACCACGCCGCTCGATTCGGTAAAGCACTATCTCTCCATGCTCAATGCGGGGCTGGTGGTGCTGGAGAATTCAACGGGGGCCATCCGGGCCTGGGTGGGGGGTAATGATTTCCGCTTTTTCAAGTACGATTACTGCAATGCCGCCCGCCAGACCGGATCGACCTTCAAACCCTTTGTCTATCTGGCAGCCCTGGAGGCGGGTTACAGTCCGTGGGATTATTTTTCGGGGGAGGAGCAGACCTACGAGGAGTATGACAACTGGAGCCCGGGGAATGCCTCCGGGGGCTACGCCGGCTATTATACCATGAAAACGGGGCTTGCCAAATCGATCAATACGGTGACCGTCGATGTGATGATGCAGACGGGGGTCCGGAAGGCGATAAGGGTGGCCCGGAATCTGGGCGTCAGGGCCGATTTGCCGGAGGTGCCGTCGCTGGCCCTGGGGGTGGCCTCGGTACCCCTGACGGAGATGGTGGCGGCTTATGCCTCGGTGGCGAACCTGGGGAAACCGGTGAAGCCTTATGCGCTTCTGGAGGTGGAGGACAGCCGGGGAAGACAGCTCGACGCTTTTGTGCCGCCCGCGCCGGGGTCGTCCAAGGCCGACCCTGAAAACTGCAAAATACTGGTTCACATGCTGCAGGCTGCGATAGACGAAGGAACGGGCCATGCCATCCGGTCGAAGTACAAAATTACGGGTGATTTTGCCGGCAAGACGGGAACCACCCAGGAATATGCCGACGGATGGTTCATCGGATTCAATCCGGTGCTTACCGCAGGCTGCTGGGTGGGCGCCGACGACCCGGCCATCCATTTCAGGAGCCTGACCTATGGGCAGGGTGCCGCCATGGCGCTGCCGGTGGTGGGCCGGTTTTTCAGCCGGGCATACGGCGACCCGGCATTCGGCGGCTATGAGGATCTGCGGTTTGAAGCACCCGACTCGACGGTGATCCGCCGGATGCTGGAAGCCCCCGCTTACATGGAGACCCCGGAGAGGGACGCCGGCATTTTTGACCTCCTCAAAAAACGGGAGGGCAAGCTGGATACCCGGGAAGGTGATAAACTGAAGAAAAGGGAGGGGGAGGCGCCACGGGATGACGAACAACCCGTCTGGGAAAAAATTAAAGACATCTTCAAAAAGAAATGAAAGCCTGCCAGCAGAATGATTTCTACCTTTGCAGGGAGGGCCATCCCGGATGGCCCCGCGATACGAAATGAACAAGCCCGGTAAAACATGGCTCAGTCAACAGCTTGACCGCCTGGTGGTTTGGCGCATTGCCAGGACCAGCGAGCGCAGTTTCATCTATATCCTCAGTTTTTTGACCGGTATCCTGACCGGACTGGCAGCGTTGACGCTCAAGAAGCTGATTCATTTCGTGGAGTTTTTGATTTCCGACTGGTTGCCGGCCAACACTTTCAACTGGCTGTACCTGGTGCTTCCCCTGGTGGGGATCAGCCTCACGGTGCTGTTCGTGCGGTATGCGGTGCGCGAGGATATAAACCACGGGATAGCCAAGATCCTGTTTTCCATTTCGCGCAAGGGTGGCCGGCTGAAAAGGCACCATACCTGGTCGAGCATGGTGGCCAGCAGCCTGACGATCGCCTGCGGGGGGTCGGTGGGAGCCGAAGCGCCCATTGTTCTGACCGGGGCGGCCATCGGGTCTAACCTTGCCAGGGTATTCCGCCTCAACTACAAATATGTGACCCTCCTGATCGGTTGCGGGGCCGCCGGCGCCATCGCCGGCATTTTCAAGGCCCCCATTGCCGGCGTGGTGTTTACCCTTGAGGTGCTCATGCTCGACATGACCATGGCCTACCTCCTGCCGCTGCTCATCTCTTCGATTACGGCGGCCTCCCTCTCCTATGTATTCATGGGGCGGGCCATGGTCCTGGAGTTGCAGGTTGCCGAGGCCTTTGCGGTGAAGAACATCGGTTTTTATCTCCTGCTGGGCATTTTCACGGGGCTGGTATCCCTCTATCTGATCCGGATGGTCATGTGGCAGGAGGAGCGGTTTCGGAAGGTGAAAAGCCCCCTGGTACGGCTGGTGACCGGGGGATTGGCGGTCAGCCTGCTGGTATTCCTGCTGCCGCCTCTCTGGGGGGAGGGCTACACCAGCATAGGCCGCATTTTCGGGGGTCAGGCGGAGGAGATGCTCAACAATTCGGTATTTTACGACTGGCGGCACGACGACCACTTTTTCCTGGGCATCCTGCTGATTATCCTTTTGCTGAAGGTGGTGGCCACCGCCTTCACCACCGGCAGCGGGGGCATCGGCGGCATCTTCGCGCCCACCCTGTTCATGGGGGCGATCGCCGGCTTTTTCCTGGCCAGGGCGCTGAATGTCTTTTTCGGATTGGGACTTCCCGAAGTGAATTTCGCCCTGGCGGGAATGGCGGGGGTTATGGCCGGGGTGCAGCATGCCCCGCTCACCGCCATTTTTCTGACCGCCGAAATAACGGGAGGCTACCATCTTTTTCTCCCCCTGATCATCACCTCCACGGTATCCTATCTCACCATCATGCCTTTCGAGCCCTATTCCATTTATACCAAACGGCTCGCCCTGCAGGGAAAGCTGATCACCCATCACAAGGACAAGGCGGTGCTCATGCTCATGCAAACCAGAAATCTGATCGAAAACGATTTTGAAAAACTGAAACCCGACGCCACGCTGCGCGACCTGACCAAGGCGGTTTCCCGTTCGCACCGCAACCTGTTTCCCGTGGTAGATGCCCGGGGGATCCTTCTGGGCATGGTGAAACTGGACGACATCCGGGGGATCCTGTTCAGGACGGAATTGTACGACACTCTGAAGATCCGGGATATCATGTACATGCCGCAATATTATGTGTCGCCACACGACAGCATGCAGGAGGTGGCGGCCCGGTTTGAAAGTTCAGGCCGTTACAACCTGGCGGTGCTGGACGAAGGCAAATACCTCGGCTTTATTTCGCGGGCCAATGTTTTCTCGGATTACCGCGAAAAAATCCGCCATTTTTCGAATGATTAAGCGCTTTGTAGTACATTTGGCCGGAAAGGCAGCCTGAGAAAGGGCGTTCCCATTCCGGAATGCGATTCGTCTCAGGGCTCTGTCCTGCGAAATGTGGGAGATAGCCGGGAGGTGTGACGGAGTCTTCCCGGCATAGGTTGGCTCTTGCGGAACGAACAACAACAAATCAGGATAGAATGAAACGGGATCAGGCAGTTTTTGACATTATCAGCCGGGAATACGACCGGCAGCGACACGGCGTAGAATTGATCGCCTCCGAGAACTTTGTGAGCGACCAGGTGCTGGAGGCCATGGGTTCGGTAATGACCAACAAGTACGCGGAGGGTTATCCGGGCAAACGGTATTACGGTGGCTGCCGTTTTGTGGACATGACCGAGCAGCTGGCCATCGACAGGATCAGGGAGCTCTTCGAGGCGGAATGGGCCAATGTGCAGCCCCATTCCGGGGCCCAGGCCAACCAGGCGGTGCTGAGCGTGGTTCTGAAGCCCGGCGATACCTTCCTGGGGCTTGACCTTGCCCACGGCGGCCATCTGTCGCACGGGTCGCCTGTCAATTCTTCGGGAATCCTTTACCGTCCCGTCTCCTACCAGGTGAAGGAGGATAGCGGGCTGGTGGATTACGACAGGATGGAGGAGCTGGCGATCAGGGAAAAGCCGAAGCTGATCATCGGGGGAGCCTCGGCCTACAGCCGCGACTGGGACTATGAGCGGATGCGGCAGATTGCCGACAGGGTGGGAGCCCTGCTGATGATCGACATGGCGCATCCGGCGGGACTGATCGCCGCCGGTTTGCTGAAGAATCCCCTGAAATGGGCCCATGTGGTGACCTCCACGACCCATAAAACACTCCGCGGACCGCGGGGGGGGATCATCCTCGTCGGGAAGGACAGGGAGAATCCCTGGGGCATCGCCACGAAAAAGGGGGAGATCCGGAGCCTGTCGTCGCTGTTTGATTCGGCGGTATTCCCCGGCATCCAGGGAGGTCCGCTGGAGCATGTCATTGCCGCCAAGGCGGTAGCCTTCGGCGAAGCCCTCGACCCTTCGTTCCGGGTGTACCAGGAGCAGGTGCGCAAAAACGCCGCGGCGCTGGCAGGAGCTTTCACCGCCATGGGCTACAAGGTCATCTCCGGCGGTACCGACAACCATTCGCTGCTGATCGACCTGCGGACCAAATACCCGGATGTAAACGGCAAACAGGCGGAAAACATCCTCGGAGCAGCCGGGATCACCATCAACAAGAACATGGTTCCGTTTGACAGCCGTTCGCCCTTCCAGACCTCGGGCATCCGCCTGGGAACGCCGGCCATCACCACGCGGGGCGTGAAGGAGGAGCTGATGCCCGTGATTGCGGAAATGATCGACGAGGTGATCGCCCGTTTCGACGATGAGCCCTTTGCCGCCGGCGTGGAAGAAAAGGTGCGCCGCATGATGGAGGAGTACCCGCTTTTTGCCTGGTGAGAGGAGGCGGCCTGCGGCGGTTTTTCCATTTAGCACTGCCTGCAGCCTGAATCCGGGGAAGGAGCTGGTTTATTTTCCTGCTGAGGTTCCCTGCGGAAGGTTGTGCAGGGGCTGGTTTCGCCGGCCGGAGCGCCGTTGCCTGCCGTCGCAGGTTAGGAACAGGGATGTTGCAGACAATGGAGAAGGTTGCCTTTATTCAGGAAATGATTATGCCGGGTACCGATCTGACCTGGCTGAAGCTTGCTGCCGTGGTGGCGGTAGGTTTTGCCGCAGGCTTCGTGAACATGTTTGCCGGCGGGGGGTCGTCGGTTACGCTGCCCATGCTGATGTTCCTGGGATTGCCGCCCTCAGTGGCCAACGCCACCAACCGGGTGACCATCCTGATGCAAAGCATCGCCGGGGCGGGCACTTTCATGAAAAACAAAGCGATGCCGGTTTCCGGCGGCTGGCGGATGCTGGTTCCCTCGGCGGCCGGGGCGCTGACGGGTGCTTTCCTGGCGCTGAAAGCGGATGAGTCGTTCCTGAAGGATTTCATCACTGGGCTGATGATCGCCATGCTTGCCCTGGTCATCTTCAATCCGCAGGCCTGGATCCGCAAAAAAAGCGCCCCGGAAATCCCCAGGCCAGGGTTCCTGCAATACCTGCTGTTTTTCCTCATCGGCATCTACGGGGGCTTTTTGCAGGTGGGCGTGGGCTACCTGCTGCTGGCGGGGCTGGTGGTCGGATGCAAGCTCGACATCCTGGGCGCCAACGCCATGAAGGTGGTGATCATACTGGTATACACCGTAATAGCGGTGGCGGTATTCCAGGCTGGCAGCCATATCGAATGGGGTATAGGGCTGCTGATGGGGGTGGGCAGCATGGCGGGAGCCTGGGCGGGGGCCCATTTCACCCTGCGGGGAAGTGCAACCCTGATCCGTTATTTCCTCATGGCCGCCCTGACGGCCATGATCCTGAAACTGCTGGGACTGTTTTGACCGGGACAGAGCCGCCGCGGCAGTCAGCCAGGCGGTAAGCAGGCCGGAGGCCTGCAATCCCGAGCAGAAAAACCATCCGCGCTGCGGGATTATCCCGCCACCCCGTTTCCGTTGCCCAGGAAGGGACGCACATCGGTGACGATCATGCCGGCTGTCCGGGCCGCCGTCAGTCCGAGTTCTCCGTCTTCGAACACCTGGCAGGCCGGGGGTGCGACGCCCATCAGCCGGGCGCAGGTCAGAAAAGTCTCCGGCTCCGGTTTGTGGAGCCGGACATCGTCGGAGGTGACCACATGATCGAACAGCCCTGCAATTCCCAGGCGCTCCAGCTGCATGCGGGCGCTTCTCCTGTTTGCTCCGGTACCCACCGACATGGGTAGCCGCCCGTGCGACTGACGGGCCAGGCGGATTACCGGCACGATGGGCCGGATCAGGTGGCCGGACTCCAGAAAAGCCTGCTGCTTCAGGCGCACCAGCTCCACGGGGGCCATCTGCAAATGGTTTTCCTCCACCACCTTCCTCGCAAAATAGATCGTCGGCATGCCGGTCATGTCATACACCAGTTTTTCGTCGAACACAAATCCATAGGCATCTCCCAGCCTTCTCCATACTGCCAGATGGACCGGCAGCGAGTCGGAAAGGGTGCCGTCCAGGTCGAAAATCAAGGCTCTGGCTTCCGGATCAACCTGCAATTCCATGCGCATTGTTTTGGACAAAGTAAACCCTTTCTCCCGGTATCAGAAAACCGGGAGGGCAAAACATAGGGATGTCCGGCCTTATTGCTCAATAAACGAAGATTTTACGGGATGAGGTGCCGGTTTCGCTGCGGAGTACCACCAGGTAGATCCCTTCCGGCAGGTGGCCGACCGGGACCGAAGCCCGCTCCCCGGCCACTTCGGCGGCAAAAACAGGTTTTCCCTCCAAGGTGAGGATTTCAATCCGGGTGCGGATCCCGGCATTCTGCAGGTAAATGGTTTCATCCGCCGGATTGGGGAAGATTACCGGCAGGGGGTTCTGAAGCGCTTTATGGGCCGTGAGGATGGTCACCTCCTCGATTTTCACCGAGGCAAGGAGGATGCCGCTGCTGCTTTTTCCGAGGTCAAAGACCATCCGGGCGGCCGGGTCGTTTTCTCCGCTCATGGTGAAGGAAAAGACAAAGGTCTCCTCGGCGGGGGTGAAGGTGAAGGTGTTGTACCCGCTGTAGGCGGCCCAGTCGCCACCCGCTTTCCCGAGGTAGAGGGTAACGGTTCGTGTGGCAGGCGCGGAGACTTTCAGGGTGACCTGGTATTTTTTTCCTTTGACCAGGGAGATATTTCCCCGGGTGAGCTGGGCGTGCCAGCCTTCGGTTCCGCCGTTGGCAAGGGAAACGATGAGCTTGCCTCCGCTGCGGGAAAGGCTTCCTGCGGCCCCCTGCTGCGCATTGAAGTACCAGCCGTCATTGCCGGTACTGAAGTTGCTGGTATAGAGAGGGGTAAGCTGCACCGGGGTGGGGGCGGGCAGGGGGTTGTGCAGCAGTGCCTCCGTCAGGGGGGTGGAAAGTTGACGGGTGGAAGGGTTGTAAATCCCGAAGCCGGCGCTGAACTCCCAGTAGGCCCAGCTGAAGCCCTGCTCCTCGAACCAGCGGGCCAGGAAGGTGGTCCAGCGCACCCGGGAGGCCATGCCAGCTTTGGAATAGGCTCCGAATTCCCCCACGTGAATGGGGATGTGATGGGTTTGCGCGTAGGTGGCAGCCGCCCGGAATTCACTCCGGACAGTCTCTCGTTCCGCTTCCGTATCCAGCCATTCGGTTCCCAGCCATGCCGCAGAACCGTCCGACCATTCGGCGCCCTGGTGGGTGAACTGAAAGGGATTGTAATAGTGGAGGGTCAGAATAATCCTCTCGTCTTCGGGAAGCTGAAGTGCGCCGAGGCCAGCCAGTCCGCCCCATTCGGCGGTGCCCGCCAGCACGAAGCGGTGGGGGTTGCTTTTGCGCACCTCTGCCAGGGCATCGGCGAAAAAGAGATTCCACTTATCGGGGGTGAGGGCGCCATGCGGCTCGTTGAGCACTTCAAAGAGGAGGCTGTCGGGGTAATGGCTGAAATAGCGGGCTATCTGGTCCCACTGGGCAAGAAACCGGGCTTTTTCCCGGTCGGGACGGGCAAACAGGGAGTCGTGGTGGTGCATGTTGATGATGGCGTGGAGTTTGTATTTCAGGGCGGTGTCGACCACCTGGCGGATACGCGCCAGAAAAGAGGCCTCCACGGTGTAGGGAGGGACCGCACTGCTGCGGGCCGCCGTTTCCCACCTGATGGGAATCCGCACATGCCGGAAACCCAGTCCGGAGATGATCCTGAAATATTCGGGCTTCCATGGATTCCCCCAGGCGGTTTCCGACGGAGCCTCAAAGGTGTTCCCGATGTTGATGCCCCTGCCCAGCCGCTGGTTCATTTCGAAGGCGGCCTGCCGCTGCTGGCCACGGAGGGTAGGAATAACCGCCAGCAAAAGCAGGGTCAGAAATAGTTTTCGCATTCCGGATTTCATTGCTGGCAAGGGATAATTGGAAAGAATAGAACAAGAGGTCATAACCATAAAATAATACAGATCAAAAGTTCAATATTTTTGGTTTCTGATTAAAGTTTCGAAAGTGTTAACAGGTTGGGAATTGATTCGGATATCCAGCCATTGGGAGCGGCAGGCGCGTTTTGTGTGGTTAATATCCGGCTGCCTGGCCGTCTTTGCGTGACTCGGAGGCTCCAAAGTAGACCCCCCGGTCGGGATCGTAGCCGATGGCCTGGTATCCCCCGTATCCGCCCAGATCATACCGGATGGTATGGCCTTTGCGGAGGAGGGAGCGGATGGTCTCCCAGGAGAAGCCGGTTTCCAGGACCAGCTGGCCGCCGTCGGCCATTTTCTCGCCGGTAGGTTCGCCGGAGCCTAAATGCTGGATCCGCGGGGCGTCGCCCGCTTCCTGGAAGTTCATGCCGAAATCGACGATGTTGCAGACGATCTGGACGTGACCCTGGGGCTGCATGGCGCCGCCCATCACCCCGAAGCTGAGGAAAGGCTTGCCGTTTTTGGTGATAAATCCCGGAATGATGGTGTGGAAAGGCCGCTTTCCGGGTGCGTACTCGTTGGGATGGCCCTCCTCCAGGGTGAACATCTCGCCCCGGTCCTGCAACACGAACCCCAGCTTACCGGGGGTCATGCCCGATCCCATGCCGCGGTAGTTGCTCTGGATCAGCGAAACCATGTTTCCCTCCCTGTCGGCGGCGGAGAGGCAGATGGTGTTTCCCTGTTCCGGCGCGCCGGGAGGGTAGCTGCGGCCGGCACGGCCGGGATCGATGAGGGCAGCCCGCTCGCGGGCATACTCCTCCGAGAGCAGTTGCTCCACCGGGATGTCAGCGAAGGAGGGGTCGGCATAATAGCGGGCGCGGTCCTCAAAGGCCAGTTTCTTGGCCTCGGTGAACAGATGGAGGTATTCGGCCGATCCGAAGCCCATCTTCCGCAGGTCGTGCAACTCCAGGATGTTCAGCATCTGGAGGGCGGCGATGCCCTGGCCGTTGGGGGGGAGCTCCCAGACGTCGTAGCCCCGGTAGTTCACCGACACGGGGGTTACCCACTCGGAGGTGTGCCCCGCCAGGTCTTCCAGGGAGAGAAAGCCTCCGTTCTCCTTCATGTACCCGGCAATGGCGCGGGCGATCTCCCCCTTGTAGAAAGCATCGCGGCCGTCATGGGCGATCTTTTGCAGGGTTTCTGCAAGCCGGGGATTGCGGAAAATGTCGCCTTTGGCAGGGGCTTTGCCCCCCGGCATGAAGATGTCGGCGAATCCCGGGTATTTCTGCAGCAGCCGGGCGTTCGACTGCCAGTAATGGGCGATCAGTTCGCTCACCGGGAATCCTTCGCGGGCATATCCGATGGCAGGCTGCAGGATAACGGCCATCGGAAGGCGGCCGAAACGGGCGTGGAGTTCGAACCAGCCGTCGACGCAGCCGGGGACGGAAACCGGCAGGGGGCCGTGCGAGGGGATGCGGGTGATGCCCTTCTCCCTGAAATAGCCGCGTGTGAGGGCGCGGGGAGAGCGGCCGCTGGCGTTGAGTCCGTGCAAAGTTCCGGTTTTGGCATCCCAGACCAGAGCGAAAAGGTCGCCGCCGATGCCGTTGCCCGTGGGCTCCACCAGTCCCAGGACGGCGTTGGCGGCAATGGCGGCATCCACGGCGCTGCCTCCGGCCTTCAGGATGTCCAGGGCTGCCTGCGTGGCCAGCGGCTGGCTCGTGGCCGCCATCCCCCCGCGGGCGACCACCTCCGACCGGGTGGCAAACTCCCTCCCGGTGATACGGTCCTGGCTACGAACAAGGAGGGGCAGCAGGGACAGTCCTATAAACAATCGGATGGATCTCATGGCGCTTTCATTATTTGCTGTTGCTTCCGGTTTTAAAAAGGCTAAATATAGGGAACCTGCAAGGCTTTTCCAAATGGTTCGGAAAGGGAGGGAACAGGCGGGGGAATCCGGGGGTGATTTCTAAGAGACAGGGGTGGAGTATTCTATCAGGAGCCGGCCGGCTGGATATCTGCTGCGAAATCCCCGTCCGGTTTCATTTCCGGAACCGCCATTTGTTAAGGATTGTCGACCGTGATTCTGCATTTGCCGTTTCTGCCCGGAACGCATTGGTCCGGTTAAAATTCGAATTTAAGGATGATTTATTCTTTTTTTTCATGAAGGCTTATATTATGGGGCAGAGGGCAGGGCCTCCGGTGGCTGCAGGGAGCCGGACAAAAGAAGGAAGTGATGAGAATAAAAGGGAAGGGTGTAAAATGCTATAATCCATGATTCGTTGAAAGTCTTAGTTAATCACTGTCCGGGTGCGAAGTTATTAACTGAATTGTTAATAAGAAATCTGGTCTGCCGGGGAAAAAGAGGGTTTTAAAAAAAAAAGTGATTTTTGTATTTATTTTTTAAAAAATAGTGTATCTTGCATCCATTGAAACCAGGATTATAAAATCAGAGACTATTTCATATGTCATAGGAAAAGATTATTTTTGTATTTGGTAATGGTGTTATCAGCGCATATAACGAATCGTTTCAAAATCTTGCTAATTTGTTTTATAAAGTGCAATAGATGTTTAACTTAATAATTTAAAACTATGAGAAAATTCTTTACGCTATTTATGTTGCTGTTTTTCTGGGCTATGACCGTTCCCGCGCAGGTAACGTTGTACACCCAGGATTTTTCCGGCGGGTTCCCCGCTGGCTGGAGCCAGGGAGGTACCATCTGGTTTATCGATGATGCGTATCCTTCCAACAACTATGGAGGGGCCTCAGGTGGCAATTACATCGGAAATGTCTCCATTTTAACTGAAGACAATCTCTATACCGGGCCTGTCAGTACGGTAGGGTACACAGGAATAACGGTTCAGTGGGGCGCATGGCGGAACCTGTTAAGCGGTGGTCCGGAATTGTATTTTTCGGTGGACGGGGGGGTCTCCTGGACGCAGGTATCCTTTACCGACGTACCAGATGATAATTTTCCGGTAATTGAAGAAGACTGGAACCTGGTGAATGGGGGAACTCCGATTGCCCTGCCGGCGGCTGCCGAGAACCAGCCGGACCTGCGGTTCAGGTTTCGCATGCCATCTTTCTCAATTCTTGTTTATCTTATTGATGATTTCAAGGTGATGGGCGCCTGTCCCCCGTTGACCATAGATTGTCCCGATGCCATTGAGGTACCCAACGATTTGGGTATTTGCGGCGCCGTGGTTACCTTTGATGATCCGGATTATTCAGGCGGGTGCGGTACGCTCACCCTGACCCAGACTGCTGGCCAGGCCAGCGGTACGGAATTTCCGGTCGGGACCACCACCAACACTTTCCGGGTTACCGACAGCCAGGGCAACAGTGCGGTTTGCAGTTTTAATGTTACCGTGAACGACGAAGAGGGCCCGGCCATCACCTGCGTGGGAGACCAGACCTTCAACACCGACCCCGGAGTATGTACCTATACGGTGGTCGGATTGGGCCTGGATCCTTTCGATATCAGCGACAACTGCGGAGGTACGGTGAGTTTGGAAAATGATTACAACGATGCAGCCTCGCTGGATGGTGCCGTATTTGACAAAGGCACAACCACCGTGGTGTGGACGGCTGAAGACGGGGAAGGCAACACCACCACCTGCAGCACGGTGGTGACCGTCCAGGACAAGGAAAAGCCCAAAATCACCGCCTGGCCGGGCAACCAGACGCTTGACAACGATGATGATATGTGCGGCGCCCAGGTTACCATTGATCCGAATGAAATTGTTGCCACCGACAATTGTGACGATCAGGCAGACATGACCCTGGAATACCGCATCCAGAGGCGTGTCAACGGGTCGTGGGTTGTTACGGTAGGGTGGACTGAAGGTGACCCGAGCGGTTATTTTGAGGTGGATACTTTCCAGGTGCAGTGGCGCATCAAGGATACCGGCGGCAATACCAGTGGTTCCAAGACCACCAAAATTGAGGTAAAGGATGTTCAGCCGCCCGTGATTGCCGATATGCTCGATCTGGAATATACCACCAGTGAGGATGGACTTAACCTGTATGATTGCGCCTACACCGGGACATTGCCGGAACTGGTGTTTGGAGAGGAGGAGGATTACTGGGACAACTGTTCTGCGGAGATCAGCTGGACGGTGACTTTTGCGGGAGGCGCCACCCAAAGCGGCACGGGCCAGCTTCCGGAGCTGGTGTGGCCCAAGGGGGTGTCGACGGTCGATTACACGGTTACCGACCCGGCGGGACTCACCGATACCGACTCGAGGACGGTGACGGTCACCGATGATGAGGTTCCTACCATCGGGGCCTGCGGGGCGACCTATATCGTCACCCTGAAGCTTGTCACCCTGGCCAGCGGACAAAAGGTTTACCGGGGCACCCTGCCCCAGGCCAAGATCAAGAACACCATCACCGACAATTGCGACAATGTGGCCGACGGCTCCATTACGGTGACCTTCTCCCAGACCATCTTCACCAACCAGGACTGGGGCACCAACACCGAATGGGTGAAGGCGGTCGATTCGAGCGGAAATCCGACGCAGTGTAACATTACGGTGATCGTGCGTTACCCGCTGAAGAGCGGCGAGACGGATCTCTATGCCGGACTGGACGGCACGGTGATCACACCGCTGGATGTGGAGGTCTATCCCAACCCGACGCAGGGCCTGCTGAAGGCCAACATCCGCAACCTGAACAATCCGAAGGTGGCGGTGGAGGTCTACAACCTGGCCGGTGCCATAGTGCTGCAGCGTGAGTACACCACGGAAGGGATGCTCGACATCGACCTGTCGGATCAGATCGACGGCATGTACCTGCTCAGGATCATTGCCGACAGCAAGGACTTTATGCACAGGGTTGTGAAAAGGTAATCCTGTCTGAATACCATTGCATCAGAGGTTCCGGTTTGGACAAAACCGGAACCTCTTTTTTTATGACAGCGGAGGGGGCACAAAAAAAAGAAGTTGCGCGCGGCAACTTCTTTTTTAACCTAACCAAACTTTCTATGAAAAAATTTCGCTCTTACTGTAACAGTACAAAGGTACGGCAGAGAATCGTTAATGACTGGTAACCAAAGTTAAAGAATGTTAAGGAAACCGCAGCAGGTACTGTTAAGTGCCTGTGGGCGGGGTTTTCCGGTAAATGGGGCGGGCAGGTGGACGGAAGGTATAATCCGGAAGATCACCACGGGGAGATATTGAAAAAAAATCGTTACTTTCGCCACGGTTTTTTAAAAAGCGTAAACAACTAATAAAAGCAGCATTAACTATGACGAAGTATGTGTATACGTTCGGCGCAGGCAAAGCCGAAGGGAAAGCCAACATGAAGGAGTTGCTGGGAGGCAAGGGTGCCAACCTGGCGGAGATGAACCTGATCGGTGTGCCCGTACCCCCGGGGTTTACCATTACCACCGAGGTATGTACGATTTACAATGAGCAGGGCCGGGAGGCGGCTTTTTCGCTGATCCGCGAAGAGGTGGAAGCTGCGGTGGCGATGATAGAGCAGCTCACGGGCACGGTATGGGGCGACAGGAACAATCCCTGCCTGGTATCGGTTCGTTCGGGTGCGCGGGCTTCCATGCCCGGCATGATGGACACGGTGCTGAACCTGGGGCTGAACGACGACGCTGTGGAAGGGATAGCCCGTAAATCGGGCAATGAGCGGTTTGCGTGGGATTCCTACCGCCGTTTCGTGCAGATGTACGGCGACGTGGTCCTTGACATGAAACCCCACAGCAAGGAGGCCATTGATCCTTTCGAGGAGATCATCGAGGGGATGAAGGCTGAAAGGGGGATTCACCTGGATACCGAATTCACCACCGCCGACTTGAAGGAACTGGTAACCCGTTTCAAAAGCGCCGTTTACAGCGTCACGGGGCGCACCTTTCCCACCGATCCGTGGGAACAGCTCTGGGGCGCCGTGGCTGCTGTCTTCAACAGCTGGAACAACGACCGGGCCATCTTTTACCGTCGTTTGAACCAGATTCCCGACGAATGGGGAACGGCTGTCAACGTGCAGGCCATGGTATTCGGGAACATGGGGCAGTCCTCCGGCACGGGAGTGGCTTTCACGCGCGATGCTGCCACGGGCGAGAATGTCTTCAACGGCGAATATCTGATCAATGCCCAGGGTGAGGATGTGGTGGCGGGGATCCGCACGCCCCAGCAGATCACCCTGGAGGGTTCGCAGCGCTGGGCCGGGCTGGCCGGCGTCAGCGAGGAGGTTCGTAAATCGCAGTATCCTTCGCTCGAGGAGGCGATGCCCGAGATTTACCGTCAGCTTTTCGAGACCCAGCAGAAACTGGAGAACCACAACCGCGACATGCAGGATTTGGAGTTCACCATTCAGGAGGGCAAGCTATGGCTGTTGCAAACCCGCAACGGGAAGCGCACCGGTGCCGCCATGGTGAAGATAGCCGTCGACATGCTCGAGGAGGGGAAGATCGACGATAAGACCGCCCTGCTCCGCATCGAACCCAACAAGCTGGATGAGCTTTTGCATCCCATTTTCGACCGTGAGGAGCTGAAGCGGACGAAATCGGTGGCCAAGGGGTTGCCGGCCTCTCCGGGTGCCGCCACCGGCCAGATCGTCTTTTTTGCCGACGAGGCCGCCAAATTCCCGGCTTCCATCCTGGTCCGCCAGGAGACCTCGCCCGAGGACCTTGAAGGGATGCACATTGCCAGGGGGATTCTCACGGCCCGCGGAGGGATGACCTCGCACGCCGCCGTGGTGGCCCGCGGCATGGGCAAATGCTGTGTGTCGGGCGCCGGAGCTCTGAAGATAAACTACAAAAACCGCACGATGACCGTCGGCAGCAAGGTGTTCAACGAAGGGGACTGGATTTCGCTGAACGGCTCCACCGGGGAGGTATACGAAGGGAAAGTGAAGACCCAGGATCCCGACATGAGCGGTGATTTCGGGAAGATCATGGATCTGGCCGACAGATTCACGCGGATGAAGGTCCGCACCAACGCCGACACCCCGCACGACGCACGGGTAGCCCGTAATTTCGGCGCCCAAGGGATCGGCCTTACCCGTACCGAGCACATGTTTTTCGAAGGCGAGCGCATCAAGGCCATGCGTGAGATGATCCTTGCCGGGGATGTGGAAGCGCGCCGCAAGGCCCTTGCCAAGTTGTTGCCTTACCAGCGCGCCGACTTTGAAGGCATCCTGGAGGCCATGGAAGGTTACGGGGTGACCATCCGGTTGCTCGACCCGCCGCTCCATGAATTCGTGCCCCACGAAGAGCCCCAGCAGATTGAGCTGGCCAGGGAGATGGGCATCTCGCTCGAAGAGATCAGGCACAAGGTGGATTCGCTCCACGAATTCAACCCGATGCTGGGCCACCGCGGCTGCCGGCTGGGGATCACCTATCCCGAGATCACCGAAATGCAGGCCCGCGCCATCCTCGAGGCGGCCGTCAACCTGAAGGTGAAAGGCGTGAATGTGCTTCCCGAAATCATGGTTCCCCTGATCGGCACCGTCAAGGAGTTCGAACTCCAGATGAAGATCATCAAAGAGACCGCCGAAAAGGTGTTTGCCGAGAAGGGCGCCCGCGTTGACTTCCTTACCGGGACGATGATCGAAGTGCCCCGTGCGGCGCTTACCGCCGACAAGGTGGCCGGGATGGCCGAGTTCTTCTCCTTCGGGACCAACGACCTCACCCAGATGACCTTCGGCTATTCGCGCGACGATGCCGGGAAGTTCCTGCCGGTGTACCTCGACAACGGCGTTCTCAAAAATGATCCCTTCCAGATTCTGGACCGCGAAGGCGTGGGCCAGCTGGTTCGCATGGGCGTGGAGAAGGGCCGCGGCGTCAACCCGAAACTCAAGGTGGGCATTTGCGGGGAACATGGCGGCGAACCTGCGTCGGTCGAGTTCTGCGACATGGTCGGCATGGATTACGTGAGCTGCTCCCCCTTCCGGGTGCCCATCGCCCGCGTGGCCGCCGCCCAGGCCCATATCAAAGCGGCAAAGTAAGCGCTGTTCCCGGGAAACACGGATCAACCATAATATAAGAGCCGGCTCATCACCGGCTCTTTTTTTTCTGATACTTTAAAGGACGCCCGGCATAATTGACTGACCTTATCATCCGGCGAATTACTGTGCAGAGTTTTTTCCCCTGCCGAACAGGGCCAGGAAGTTCTGCCACAGTTCCTCCAGGTGGTTAAAGTTCTCCTTGTAGCTGAGCCCCAGTCCCTGGGTGTAGGGGGCTGTTTCATAGATCAGGTTGTTGTTCGACCGGTTGTAGGCTTTAAGCTGGAGTTTGCCGTTGGGAGTCAGTTTGACGTTGATTTCGAAGTCGCCCACCAGCTCGCTGTTGTTCATGGAGGTGGGGTTGGTGTTGTTGGCGATGTTGCCGTTGATGGTGACCCGGTCGTTGAAGATCTGGGTGCTCAGCGCCAGTTCGATTTCATCGTCGGTGATCTGGTTTCCCGGCCTGTAGTTGAAGCCGATGTCCACGTCTTTGTTGATGCGGGAGAGCCAGTTGCTGAGCTGGCTGGAAAAGAGGTCGCTGGCCGTGTTTCCGATCAGCTGGCCGGTTGCGGGCACATAACTTCCGCGGATGTATTCGGGGGTGTAAAACCGGCCCAGGACCAGCAGGGAGAGCATCTGCCGGTTCAAATCCTCCTGGGTGGAGAAAAATTGCTGCAGTTCATCTCTGAGGCGGGCTTCCAGGTCGGGGAAGAGGATGTCGAAGCCTATGTCGGGGCTGATGAGTTCGCCGGTCAGCATGATTTTGCATTCCACGGGCACGCGCTGGGAGGCGTTACCGGGGTCGGTGGTGGCGGCCATCAGTTCGTACAGGGAAGCTTTCAGCTTGTAGACTGCCTTCAGGTCGATGGCTGCGTTGTAGGGGTCGCCCGACCAGGTCAGGGTTCCGCCCGGGTCGACTAAGAAACGCTTGTTGATCACGTCCTGCAGGGTAAAGAGGTATTCGCCCTGCACCACCTCCAGATCTCCGGAAAGGAAAATACTCCCTGCCTTGTCCATTCTGAAGCGGAGGCTGCCTTCGCCCTGGGCGTTGATCAGGTCGCTGATCTGGGTGTTGTAAATCATTTGCACCCTGGCGGCAGGGGTGACATGAACGACGAGGTCCATTTCGAAGCCCTCTTCAGGGGGGGGGCCGACGGGGGTGGGGAGGCGAAGGGCTGCGGTATCGGGGGAAACGAATCTGACAAAATCGTAGCGGGTTACTTCGGCGTCGCTGCCCAGGACGATGGTCACCGAAGTTTCGGGCAGGGAGGTGGCTTCGCCCGCCAGGAGTACGTTGGTTCCGTGGCCTGTGATGGATAGGGTCCCGGCGGCCACCGCCTTTCCGTAAAACTGTTCGTTGCCGCCTGCGCCGGTGTTTATGGCCAGGATGCCGGGCGATGTCATGCGCAGGTTGTAATCCATGTTCTGGAAACTGTCGTGTCGGATGGTGCCGCTGAACAGGCCTTTTCTTCCCTGCGGGTCACGGACCCCGATGGCGTTGAAAAGCATTTTGTCGCCTGAGAACCGGATGGAATCATTCAAACGGTAGGGGACCCGGGTATATCCGACCGTAAGGCCGGCTTCCCGGCAGAATATGGCTCCGTCGAGCTGCAGCCGGCGGGGGGTGCCCTGCAGCCTGACCTTTCCGGTTCCGCTTCCGTGAAAACCGGTGAGCACATCCCGGATAACCGTATTCAGCACGGAAATGGGCTGGTCGGTGAAATCAATGGTGAAATCCATGCCGAGGGTCCGGGGATCCAGGGATCCCGAGGCCAGCACCCTGGTGGAATCGTCCTTCCCGATTTTCAGTTCGCCGTGGACCAGACCGGTTTCACGGTCCCACTGGTTGTCGATCCGTATGTCGCCGATCTCCTGGCCCCGGAATGCAAAACCTTTCAGGCTCAGGTCGGAACGGAACAGCCGGTCATTGTAGGGGTCTGAAAGCCAAACACTTCCGTTGATTGTACCGCTGATCTGCTCTTTCAGCTTCAGGTAGTAGGCCACCGAGGGCAGTCCTATATTGGCCAGGTCCATCCTGATCTGGTCGGCGGGCTCGGGCGAGATGATGCCGTTAAGGGCGATCTCCTGGGTCTGGTTCCGGAAAGAAAAGCCGTGCACGGCGACGGAGGCGGAATCAATGCGGAGGGAGGTTCGGGACAGCTGCCAGAGGGTATCGGCCAGCACAATGGAGGAGGGATCGATGACGACATCCAGAACGGGTCTCCGATGTCCCTCTTCAGGGATAAACCGGACGACAGAGCGTATTTCGCCGCGGTAGCTGACCTCTTCCCTGTTGTCCCATCCGATCTTTGCCACCACCCGGTTGTCGGCAGCTTCGGCTGTCAGGGAGACATTGCGGAGTTCAATGCCGTTTGTCAGATGGGCCCGCTCCATGGTGATTCCGGAGCCCAGTTTACCTTCACCGGGCGACAGGCCGATTGTGATGTTGTCGAGAACCATCCGGTTGTAGGACAGCGATGGGATCTTCCCGAAGAACTCTGCCGACGGAATACGGGAATCGATTTTCCCGTGGAGGGAGAAGGGAGCCTCCACCTTCAACCCGGGCATAAAAACCGCCGTTACTTCGTCCAGGTCTTTGATGTCAAAACTGAAGCCGAATTGGTTGGGCTGTTCGCCGGCCGGGGTTTCCGCGCCGAAGGCGGGGAGGTATCCGGCGAGGAGCTGCCGCAGCGTCCTTGTGAGATAGCTGAAATGGTATTCCCCGCTAAGGGTTCCGTCGACATAATCGGAAAACAGGGAGATATTGTTCGTACCCTCCAGGCGGTGGGTCGCTACCGAAAGGTTGTCGAATTCCATGCTGCCGTTCTGGTTCCGGTAGCTGCCGTTGTACACCTGCACCAATCCTTCGAAATTGTCGAAACTGCCTCCTGAGAAATTGGCCGTCATTTCCATGGAGAGGTTGCTTTCGGCCGACAGGGTATCCAGCCTGAGCGCCACCAGGTCGGCATGGCGGAGATGGACGATGAAGTCGAAAACGGGGATTTTTTCGTTCAGGTTGAAAGCGCCGGCAAAGTTCAGCTTCAGGTTGGGATCGTTGAGGGTAACGTTGCCGTCGAATTTTTTATTCTGGATCCTTCCTTCGAGCAGGATATTCCGGTAGTTGTAGTGGTTGGCCCTGAGGTTTGATACGAGACCGTCAAAGTCGGCGTCGATGGCATTCCGGTTTCTGTCGAGGGTTCCTTTGACCATTCCGTTCAGGGAAACCTCTTCGACCTGGTCGGTTTGCAGGAGTTTCCCAAGCCGGAAGTCAGCGGTTTCCAGTTTTCCGTTGAAGCGGAGGTCGTCGTTTGCGCCCGGGGCAAAGAGAAGGTCGGTTTTGAGGGTGCCCATGGCGCTGCGCAGGGTTCCGTAGGCCACAAAGTCGCTCGGAAAGCCGGTGAAGTTGCCTTTGTAGCGGATGGTTCCGGACTGGTAAAGGTTCTCGGGGAACTGCAGGTACCTGACTTTGGAGGCGTCGGGCAGGCGGATCCGGCTCAGATCCCGGAAATCGGTGGTGAGTCCGTTGAGGTCGAGGAAAATAAAGGGTTCGGCCACCTCCTCGTAGAAGCTCACCGACAGATCGCAGTCGATGGTGGTGTTGTCGCCGGTGCGGATGACCAGCTTCTTGGCTTTGAGCATTTCCGGATTTCCGGAGACGACGGCCGATACTTCGAACCGCTGCTCCATCCCTTTAACCGCCGGAAGAAACAAAGCCAGGTCTTTGGCTGACACCAGGGAGGGGGGCAATACGAAAAGGATGTCAGTGGTTTTATCGCCTGTTCCGGGAAGCCGGGTTTGCCGGATGGTGAGCGAAGCGCCGTCGACGGCCGAATGGTCGGTTTTGAAGCTCAGATCCCGTATCCGGAAGGTGTCGCCGAGGGTGGAAAGGTCGGCTGACAGGTTTTCCAAGCGCAAACCTCTGCTGTCGGTCAGGGTGAGGGAGGCAATGCGGAGCTGCATGCTGTCGGGTGACAGGAGGATGGCGCCGAGGTGGAGGTTTATGTCTTCCACCCGGTATTCGGATGCGTTTCCGGTGATGTCGGCATAGACGAAATCCGAATCCAGGATCCTGAAATTCCGGCAGCTGGTGCTCCAGCGGTTTTGGCGGAGGCTGTCGCGGGGTTGTCCGTGCAGCAGGAAACTGAAATTGTACGCTCCGGGCGCCTGTTTGCGTATATAAAACCGGCCTTTGTCGAGGGTGATCAGCTCAAGGCGTATTTGCTTGTCGCGAAGGCTGATATTCCGGAGATGCAGGGAGAGCTGGCTGACCGTTGCCAGGGTGTCGCCCTGCTGGTCTTCCATCCAGACCTCCCGGAGGATAAGCTTCCCGAACAGGGACAGGGATACCTCGCCGGCATGGATTCTGTAAGGTGTGTTTCTTGCGAAGTAATCCGTGACCTTTGCGGTGATAAAAAGGCTGACCGGCCGGCTTTGGAGGGCCAGGAAGAAGGTTGCCGCCAGGATTAAGAGTACCGAGAGGCAGATAAGCACTATTTTCCAGCCTTTTTTAATACTTTTGTTTTCCCGCAAAATTATACAAAACTGATGGATAATGGCGGGTAAAATATTAAACGGGAGAATGAATGGGATATTCCGGAGAGGGTGGTTTATATATTCTGGGGATTGAGTCTTCGTGCGACGACACCTCGGCGGCGGTGGTGTGCGACAGGACGGTATTGTCGAATGTGACGGCGAACCAGAAGGTGCACGAAGCCTACGGGGGTGTGGTTCCGGAGCTGGCGTCGCGGGCGCATCAGCAGAACATCATTCCGGTGGTGGAGATGGCCTTGCGGCAGGCGGGGGTAGCGCGGGAGGCGCTGTCGGCCGTGGCTTTCACGCGGGGTCCCGGGTTGCTGGGGTCGCTGTTGGTGGGAACCTCCTTCGCCAAAGGCTTTGCCTGGGCCCTGGGCATACCGCTCATCGGGGTGAACCACCTGCAGGCCCATGTGCTGGCTTTGTTTCTCCGGGAGCCTGACCGGGAATCCCGCACCCCCTCCTTTCCTTTTCTCTGTCTGCTTGTTTCAGGGGGCAATTCCCAGATCATCAGGGTGCACGACTACCTGCACATGGAGGTGATCGGCCAGACCATCGACGATGCCGCCGGAGAGGCATTTGACAAATGCGCCAAGGTGATGGGGCTTCCCTATCCCGGAGGGCCCTCCATCGACAAACTGGCACAGGAGGGCGACCCCGGCCGGTTTCCCTTTACGAAACCGGCCATCCCAGGACTGGATTACAGCTTCAGCGGCCTGAAAACCAACTTTCTCTATTTTCTGCGCGACCGGTTGAGGGAGAATCCCGGTTTTATAGAGGAGAACAATGCCGATTTGGCGGCCTCCCTTCAAAAGACCATCATCGACATTCTGATGCATAAACTGGTGAAGGCAGCCCGGCAGACCCGCATCCGTGAGATTGCCATCGCCGGGGGGGTCTCCGCCAACTCCGGGCTACGGAATGCCCTTCAGGCGGAGGCGGCCCAACGGAAATGGAACGTGTATATCCCGAGGATCGAATATACCATGGACAATGCCGCGATGATCGCCATCACCGGCAGCTTCAAATACCTGCAGGGTGATTTTGCCAGCCAGGGGGTGGTGCCCTTTGCGCGAACACAGCTCTGAGGGTATTGTTTTGTCGCCGGCAGACGGCGGGATCGCCCTTCCCTGCCTTGTTTGACGTAAAGCGTGTTTGATTGAACGGAGGAATTGAAAAGAGCGTATACCTTTGAATGCAAATGGTAACTGTTTGACCCGTACAGGTTCAGGGGCAGGGAGAACCGGACCCGGCCGGTCTGAAGCAGTAGTTACAGTAAATATTATTAACTGGCATATAATAAAGTAGTAATGAAAGATTTTCTTGTCATGGCAGGAATACTGCTGGTTCTGTCCGGAGGAGCTTCCGCCCAGGATCAGAAACCGGCATTGCTCCGGTACGAATTGCAAATCGACACCCTCCTTGGCCGGATGACCCTGGAAGAAAAGGTGGGAATGCTGCATGCCCGGCACATGTTTGTTTCGGGCGGGGTGGAAAGGTTGGGGGTCGCCCCCATGCGGTATGCCGACGGGCCCTTTGGCATCCGGGAGGAGATGCAGCCCAACGGGTGGATGCCGTTGGGCTGGGAGAAGGACAAAGCCACCTTTTTCCCGACCGGTTCGGCTCTGGCAGCCACCTGGAGTCCCGAACTGGCCTATGCCTACGGTAAAGGTCTGGCAACGGAGGCCCGTCTGCGCGGGAAAGACATGGTCCTGGCCCCCGCCATCAACATCCAGCGCCTTCCCACCGGCGGAAGAACCTATGAATATTTAAGCGAGGATCCCTTTCTGAGCGCCCGGCTGGCCGCAGGTTATACCCGGGGGGTACAGGACCAGGGGGTGGCGGTCTGCCTGAAGCATTTTGCCCTGAACAACCAGGAGAACAACCGCGGTACGGTGGATGTAAAGGTGGGCGAGAGGGCCTTGCGGGAGATTTACCTTCCCCCCTTCCGGGCGGGAGTGGAGGAGGCGGGCGCTTTCGGGGTGATGGCCGCCTACAACAAGGTGGACGGATGGTGGTGTGCCGAGAACGACAGGCTGCTGAACCGGATATTGCGCGATGAATGGGGTTTTGCCGGCATGGTGATATCCGACTGGGGGGGTACCCACAGCACAGGGCACGCCATCCGGAACGGGCTGAATGTGGAAATGCCCGACTCCAGATTTTTCGGGCAGCCCCTGCTTGATTCGGTGCGGGCGGGAGTAATACCGGAGGAGATTATCGACCGGCGGGTCAGGGAGATACTGCGGGTCAGGCTGGCCATTCAGCCGGTGCCGGAAGAAAAGGCAAACCAGGAAATGACGTCCCAGCCTCCCCAGCAGCGAATTGCTTACGAGGTAGCTACGCGGTCGGTGGTATTGCTGAAAAATGAGGGCATCCTGCCTTTGCAGCTTGACAACCGGCCGGTGATTGCCGTCATAGGGGCCAATGCCGTGCAGACCATGGCCACCGGAGGACTGGGCGCCGGGGTGAAGACCCTGTATGAAATCACTCCCCTGGAAGGCTTGAAAAACCGCGTTGGCACCAGGGCGGAGATATTGTATGCCCGGGGATACGAACCTGAAGTGTACAGTTTTGGCGGCCGTTTCAGGAGAAGGAGCCCGGAAGAGCGGGCGAAAGAGGCGCAGGAAAAAGCGGAGACCGCCCGCAAACTGGTTGCTGAAGCGCTCGACGTGGCCGCGGAAGCCCGGATAATCATTTTTGTCGGCGGCAACAACCGGGCTGTAGAAACCGAAGGCAGCGACCGGAAAGATATTTTTCTGCCCTCGGGCCAGGATTCCCTCCTTCGAAAGATAGCAGCGGTGAATCCCAATATCATCACGGTGCTGACCAGCGGTGCGCCCAACGATCTGCGGGTGGTCCAGCCGTTGTCGAAAGCGCTCCTTCTGTCATGGTTCAACGGCTCGGAGGGGGGCAATGCCCTGGCCGACATTCTGCTGGGGAACCTGTCGCCCGGCGGCCGCCTGCCCTTCACCCTGCCCGTAAAACTGGAGGACTCGCCGGCCTATGCGCTGGGCAACTATCCGCAGGGTGCGCAGAACGCCGACATTTTTGCGAACCTGGTTTCGGAAACCGACACAGCCGGTATCGCTGCGGCCCGAAGGGACCAGGCTCTGAAGAACGATCCCAATGTGGCGCGCTATTCCGAGGAGTCGCTGGTGGGATACCGCTGGTACGACACCCAAAAGATACCGGTGATGTATCCTTTCGGACATGGCCTTACATACACCACCTTCGGGTATTCCAGGCTGAAGGCCGACAAAAAAAGCTATCGTCCGGAGGAAGTCATCCGGCTGACATTCAGCCTGAAGAACAGTGGCCGTACCACGGCGGAGGAGGTGGTGCAGGCCTATGTCCGCCGTGTGGCTCCTTCGGTGGAGTGGCCTGAAAAGGAACTCAAGGCATTTGCCAGAATAGGGCTTGATCCGGGGGAGTCGCGGCGGGTAACCCTGGAAATACCGGTGGAGAGTCTCCGGTACTGGAATGCAAGCCGGGATGCCTGGGAGGATGATCCCGGTCCGCTGGAACTGCTGGTGGGAGCATCGGCCGGGGATATCAGGCTGAAACGGCAGGTTGTCCTGAAATAAGGAGACTGTCGTTGCGGAAAACTGCCGGATTCGTATTTCTGAAGCTTGGCAGCAGCGGAGGCTCCGGGATCTGTCACCCCAGTTTCCGGCGCAAAGGGGGTCTATAACCTTCCGGCCGGGAGTTGGCAGGTGTGGATGGGTGGCCTGAAGGATTGGCCGGAACCTTTATTTTACAAGTTTCTTGTACCTGAACCGTTTGGGTTCCGCATCGCCCAGGCGGCGCCTGCGGTTTTCCTCGTATTCGGAGAAGGAACCTTCGAAAAAGTGGACGTGGGCATCGCCTTCGAAGGCCAGGATATGGGTGGCGATGCGGTCGAGGAACCAGCGGTCGTGGCTGATGACCACCGCACAGCCCGCAAAGTTTTCCAGACCCTCTTCCAATGCCCGCAACGTATTGACATCGATGTCGTTGGTGGGCTCGTCGAGCAGCAGCACGTTTCCTTCGGCCTTCAGCGCCAGCGCCAGGTGCAGGCGGTTTCTTTCGCCTCCCGATAGTACCCCGCATTTCTTCTCCTGGTCGGCACCCGAGAAGTTGAAACGGGCCACATAAGCCCTGGAATTAACCAGCCGGCCTCCCAGCTGCATGTTGTCCAGCCCTCCGGAGATCACCTCAAAGACCGATTTCTCCGGATCGATGGCTTTGTGGGTCTGATCCACATAACTCAGTTTCACCGACTCTCCGATGCTGATGGTTCCGTTGTCGGGATTTTCCTGTTTCATGATCAGTCGGAAGAGGGTGGTCTTGCCGGCGCCGTTGGGGCCGATCACTCCGATAATGCCGTTGGGGGGAAGGGCAAATCCGAGTTCCTGGAAAAGGATCCGGTCGCCGTATCCCTTGGAGACCCCGTTCATTTCGATGACCTTGCCGCCCAGCCGGGGCCCGTTGGGGATGAAAATCTCCAGTTTTTCCTCCTTTTGTTTCACGTCTTCGTTGAGGAGCCTGTCGTAGGCCGACAGACGGGCTTTTGATTTGGCCTGTCGGGCTTTGGGCGACATGCGTACCCATTCCAGTTCCCGTTCCAGGGTTTTCCGCCGTTTGGAAAGTCCTTTTTCCTCGGTTTCAAGTCTTTTGGCCTTTTGTTCGAGCCAGGAGGAATAGTTACCCCTCCAGGGGATTCCCTGGCCGCGGTCGAGTTCGAGGATCCATCCTGCCACGTTGTCGAGGAAGTACCGGTCGTGGGTGATGCAGATCACGGTCCCCCTGTATTGCTGGAGATGCTGTTCCAGCCAGAGGATGCTTTCGGCGTCGAGGTGGTTGGTAGGTTCGTCGAGCAGCAGCACGTCGGGTTCCTGCAGCAACAGCCGGCAGAGGGCCACGCGGCGCCGTTCCCCGCCCGAGAGCTCTTTCACGGGCTGGTCGTCGGGCGGGCACTGCAGGGCATCCATGGCCCGCTCCAGACGGGTATCCAGGTTCCAGGCATCGTGCTGGTCGATTTTCTCCTGCAGCCGCTCCTGTTCGGCCATCAGCCGGTCCATCTTCTCCGGATCCTCATAGACCTCGGGCAGGCCGAACCGCAGGTTGATCTCCTCGTAGGCCTTCAGGATGTCCACGACCTCCTGCACCCCTTCCTGCACTATCTCCCTGACGGTTTTGGCCTCGTCGAGGCGGGGATCCTGCTCCAGGAGTCCCACGCTGAAGCCCGGCGAGAATACGAGCTCCCCGTTGAAGGATTTGTCGTGGCCGGCAATGATCCGCAAAAGCGTAGACTTGCCGCTGCCGTTCAACCCGATGATGCCGATTTTGGCGCCAAGGAAAAAGGAGAGGGAGATGTCTTTGATGACCGTTTTGTTGGGCGGGTAGGTCTTGCTGACCCTGTACATCGAGAAAATAATCTGTTTATCGTCGGCCATGGCTGCGTTTTTTGTTGCGGATGGTTGAAAGGGAGAATAGCGTTAGTCTTCGTTGCGGGTGTTGAATTTTTCGATGACGACGGCGAGGAGGATGACCACGCCCTTGACGACCTGCTGCCAGAAGGGAGAGACGTCGAGAAGCACCAGTCCGTTGTTGAGGACGCCGATGATGAGGGCACCCTGTACGGTTCCCAGGATGGTTCCCTTTCCGCCGGACAGGGAGGTTCCGCCGATCACCACGGCGGCGATGGAGTCGAGTTCATAGCTGGCTCCGGCGTTGGGCTGTGCCGAGTCGAGCCGGGAGGTCACAATAAGTCCTCCGATGGCGGCCATGGCCCCCGCCAGGGTATAGACGACGGTTTTTATCTTCCGGATGGGGATGCCCGAGAGGGATGCTGCTTTTTCGTTGCCCCCGATGGCGTAGATATAGCGGCCGAGGCGTGTTTTGCGGGTGATGAGGATGGCCAGCAGTACGATGATGGCCGATATCCAGACCGGCATGGGGATGCCAAGGAGCCATCCCGTGCCGATAAAGGAAAAGGCGTCTCCCAGGGTGGTGATCGGGAATCCTTTGGTCCACAGCATGGTAAGTCCCCGGGCGATGGTCAGCATGGCGAGGGTAGCCACAAAGGGCGGTACCTTGAACCGGGTTATGGCCTTGCCGTTGATCCAGCCCATCAGGGAGCCGGCCGCAACACCTCCGAGGAGGGTTCCGAAGAGGGTGAACCCTATGTAAATGCCCGGGGAGGGGAGGGAGGCCCCGAATTTGAGCATGGAGGCGGTGATGGCGCCGCTGAGGGCCAGTACCGAGCCCACCGACAGGTCGATGCCCCCGGTAAGGATGACCAGCGTCATGCCTACGGAAACGATGAGGTTGACCGAAATTTGCCGCATCACGTTCCATCCGTTTTCGGCGGTCAGAAACCGGTCGGTCAGGAGACCCAGGACCACGCACATCAGCAGCAGGGCGATCACCGACTGAAACCGGGCCAGGTTGCGGGTAACTGCTTCTATCTTCATGGGTAATGGTATGGTTTGCAGGCTTTTTGCCCGCGCTGTTTAGTTTTCGGGGATGGCGGCTTTCATGATAACTTCGCCGGTGGCTTCCTGACGCGAAAAGGCCGCCGTGATGCGCGACCGGGCGATCACCAGGATGCGGTCGGAGAGGGCCAGGATCTCGGGCAGCTCGGAGGAAACCAGGATGATGCCGAGACCGTTGGCGGCCAGTTCCCTGACAAGTGCGTAAATCTCGGCTTTTGCTCCCACGTCGATGCCGCGGGTGGGTTCGTCGAGCAGGAGAATGCGGGGATGGGTGGCCAGCCATTTGGCGAGGACCACTTTTTGCTGGTTGCCGCCGCTCAGGTATTTCACCTTCATGTCGGCCGAGGCCAGCCTGGTGTGCAGTTTGCCGGCCATTTCGCGGGTCAGGGCCTGTTCCTTGCGGCGGTCGAGCAGAAACCGGCGGGTCATTTTTTTGAGAATGGCCAGGGTGGTATTCTCCGTGACATTCATGTCGAGGACCAGTCCCTGCAGTTTGCGGTCTTCGGGGACCAGGGCCATGCCGGCCCGGATGGCGTCGGCAACGGAGCGGATGCGCACCGGCTGACCGTCGATTTCGAGGGTGCCTGTAACCAGGGCGGGGTGCAGGCCGAAAAGGGCCTCCAGCAGTTCTGTTCGTCCGGCTCCCATCAATCCGCTGATGCCCAGGATCTCGCCCCTGCACAGGTGAAAAGAGGCCTCCCTGACCAGGTATTCCTTTTTCAGGCGGGGGTTCCGGAAGTTCAGTCCGCCGACCTTCAGCAGGATCTCTCCGGAGGAGGAGCTTTCAGGGGCTTGTCCGGCGGTCATTTCCCGTCCCACCATCATCCGGATGATCCCGTCGCGGGTGGCGGCCGCCATCTCTTCCTCTCCGGCGTTTCTTCCGTCGCGGAGGGCGGTGAAACGGTCGGCGATCCTGAAAAGCTCATCCAGTTTGTGCGATATGTAGACAATGGCCACTCCGCGGCTGCGCAATTCCCTGATGATGGTGAAAAGCAGTTCCGTCTCCTTGTCGCTGATGGCCGAGGTGGGTTCGTCCATGATCAGCACTTTCGATTCGAGGTGAAGGGCGCGGGCGATCTCGACCAGTTGCTGCTGGCCGACCCGCAGCCGGTAGACGGGGGTGGAAGGGGCTATCTCCAGGCGCAGTCTTTGCAGGAGGGCGGCGGTTTTGCGGTTCATTTCCCGTGAATCGATCAACCCGGCCCGGGTAAGGGGTTCGCGGCCCAGGAAGATATTTTCCGCCACGGTCAGCTGCGGCACGAGGTTCAGCTCCTGGCGGATGATGACGATGCCCCGTTCTTCCGCTTCGCGGGGTGAGGCAAAACGTACAACTTCGCCCCCGAGCAGGATTTCACCCGCATATTCCCGGTATTCGCCCGACACAATCCGCATCAGCGTGGATTTGCCGGCGCCGTTTTCTCCCACGATGGCATTCACCTTTCCGGGATAGATTTTCAGGTTCACCTCGCGGAGGGCGTAGTTGCCGGAGAAAGCCTTCGACACGGAACGGGCTTCCAGGACGGGGGCGGAATCAGGGTTGCAAGAGGTCATCGGCAGGGGTTATTTGCAGCGGGATCAGGGAGATCGTTTCCGGCATGAATTGTTTGCTGTTTATTTCGGCGGCCCCGGCAAAACGGATTGCCTGCCCCGGGTGCAGGGAAGGCAGGGCCGGCATGACAATTCGTTCCCTGATCCGCCGGTTGATTTCCACCGACACCTGGTTAAAGTCCATCATGTTGAGGAAATCGTTAATGTCGACCATTCCGGAGCCGTCGCGCACCGCATTTCCGAAGAGATAAAGGGTGGACAGGGAAGCCCGGGTACCTGCGCCGGTGTCGACGAGTAGGTTTTCGCCGGTGATTTCTTCGATGACTCCGTTGCCTTTCACCAGGAAGTAATAAGTTTTGCTGATCCCCAGGGTTCGGCCGAGGGTCCGGAAAGCCTCATCGGGACGGGTGCGGAGCAGGGCTGAGAGGTCCGTTACCGGGGTGGCTTCGCTGATGCAGCGTGGCAGTTTGGTTTCCCAGAACTCCTCTGCAAAGGCAGCGGCGTCAAACCGGCCCGGCCGGGCCGGGGAGTCTCCGCCGTCCAGTTTCCGGATGTCAAGAGAGAGTGCCAGCGCCAGAATCAGGCAGAGGAGGGAGAGCAGGATTTTCCATATTTTTTTCATATCCGGTCAGGGATTGGGTTCCAGGTATTCATGAATGTTGGCGGGGGTTACCAGTTCCACTTCCACGGGGGTTCGGGAGTCGAAATCGCGGCGGCCCCGGATGTATTCATCGGCGAGGATGGCCGACTGGCGGGCCATCAGGACGGGGAACTGCATGACCGTGGCCTCCAGTTTGCCGGCAGCGATGGCCTGCAGGGCATCGTCGGAGCCGTCGAAGCCAAACACCCGGATGCTGCCTGCTTTGCCGGCAGAAAGGATGGCCTGGTAAGCTCCCAGGGCCATGGCGTCGTTGCCGCAAAACACGGCGTCGATGCCGGGTTGCGCCTGCATGATCGATTCCATCACCTCCATGGCTTTGTTGCGGTCGAAGTCGGCACTTTGGCGGGCTACCATATTCAATCCCGGAAACTCGTCGACCACGCTGTGGAAACCGTTGGAGCGGTTCCAGGTGTTGTTGTCGCCCACGATGCCCAGAATTTCGACATAGTTGCCCTGTTGGTTCATGGTTTTCACGAAATACTGCCCCAGTTTGACGCACCCGGTGAAGTTGTCGGAGAGCAGCTGCGTGGTCGCCGCATCGCGTGAGTTGATTTCGCGGTCCATGCAAAAGGTGGGAATCCCGGCCTCTTTGGCCCGCATGACATTGCGCACCGATCCTTCGGCGTCGGTGGGGTTGAAGAGGATGGCGCGGTAGCCCATGGCTATGATGTTGTCGAAATGCTCGGCCTCGCGGGCCGAATTATTCTGCGAATCGAAGATCACGGCCTGGTAGCCCAGTTCGCGGGCTTTTTCGGCCGCCGATTCTCCCAGCACCACAAACCAGGGGTTGTTCAGCGTGGAGATAACCACGGCGATCCGTTTGCTTTCCGGTTTGTTTTGGTCACCGCAGGAGGCGGTCATCAACGGGAGGAGCATTCCGAGGAAAATAAGACGGCAGTATGCCTTGCAGCGCGTGCCCGCCGGCTTCTGCGGGCGGCCATTACCGCGGCGAAAGGCCGGTGTGCAGGTCCGGGATTCGGTGTGGTTCTTCATCTGTTTACTGTCAGGTTGTTCTGGTTTATTCCGTTAAACCTATGGAATGACTTCGCCGGATCTTGTATTGCCGGCGGTTGCGAGATTATGGTTGGCGCAAGAGGTCGCTTGGTTTTTCATTTTCCGGTCTTGAGGAGTTGCAGGGCTTTGGCAAAGAGCCCTTCGGCCGACAGTCCATAGTGGCTGAAGATTTCCGCCTGGGATCCCGTTACGGTGTCTTCGTCGGGGATCCCGGCCCGGGCAAAGGGGAGGCAGATGCCCTTTTCGAGGAGGAGGGCTGCGCATGCTTCGCCCAAGCCGCCATGGATGCTGTGTTCCTCTGCGGTGATCAGGCAGCGGCAGGAGGCGGCTGCTGCAATGACGGCCTCTTCGTCGAGGGGGCGGATGGTATGCATGCTGAGAACCCGGGCGGAGAGTCCTGCGTCGCGGAGGAGTCTGGCAGCCCCGACAGCGGGGGCTACGGTCTCTCCGCAGGCAAGAAAGGCCACATCGGAACCGTCGAGCAGCTGCGAGGCCTTTCCGATCTCAAAGGGATCGCCTGGTGCGTGGAGATGGGGCATGGGCTTTTTTCCCAGCTTGATGAAAAAGGGTGTTCCGGAGGAGGAGGCGGCCCGGACGGTTTCGGCGGTTTCAAAGTTATCGGCCGGCACGGCAATGACGATGCCGTGGATAGCGCGCAAGGCGGCCACGTCGTGAAGCGAATGATGCGTGGACCCCAGGGCGCCGTAGCTGACGCCTGCGCTGATGCCCACCAGGTTGACGGGAAAGGCGGAATAGGCAACGTCGTTTTTGATCTGCTCGAGGGCCCGGGTGGCCAGGAAGCAGGCGGGAGAAACGGCGAACACGGTTTTCCCTGCGGAGGCCAGGCCCGCAGAGACACCCACCAGGTTCTGCTCGGCGATGCCTGTTTCCACGATCTGGCCGGGAAACCGTGCGGCAAAAGGCACCAGCTTGCCCGATCCCCTCGAATCGCTGGTCACCACCAGCAACCCGGGATTGTTTTCCGCAAGGCTCATCAATGTTTCTGCAAAGGCCTCCAGGTTTGGTTTCCCGGGGATCAACGGATCGGTGATTTTCATCCTTTCTTGCGATTAGTAATACAAATGGCTTTTAATCATGGTTTTAATTAACCGGTCAGTTCATTCAGACGGGACTGCAGTTCCGCGACAGCGCGGGCATACTCATCATCCGAGGGTACCCCGTGGTGCCATTTCTTCTGGTCTTCCATAAAGCTTACGCCCTTGCCCTTGATGGTGTCGGCCATGATAAGAGAGGGTTTTGCAGGCTTCAGGGGCAGATGGTTCAGAATGTGCCGCAGCGCGGGGAGGTGGTGGCCGTCGACCCTGGCCACCTCCCAGCCGAATGCCCTGAATTTGTCTGCGATGGGGTTGGGGTCGCACACTTCGGACGTTCTCCCGGTGATCTGAAGGGTGTTGTGGTCGAGAATGGCGGTGAGGTTGTCGAGACGATAATGGGCTGCCAGCATGGCTGCCTCCCAGTTGGATCCTTCGGCCAGTTCGCCGTCGCCCAGGAGGGTGAAAACCCGGTATGCCGCGTTGTCTTTTTTGGCGGCCAGGGCCATCCCTGCGCTCACGGAGAGGCCGTGGCCCAGGGCGCCGGTGTTGAATTCGATGCCTTTCACCTTCCGGGTGGGATGCCCCACATAGGGCGAACGGTATTTGCAGAGGCTTTCCAGTTCTTCGCGCGCGAAGAACCCTCTGTCGGCCAGCACCACATAGAGCGCCTCGACCGAGTGGCCCTTGCTTTGCACATAGCGGTCGCGGGAAGGGTCGCCGGCCATGCCGGGTAAAATGTGAAGCACATCGTTGTAGAGGACGTTGAGAATGTCGATGCAGGAGAGGTCGCCGCCCGTGTGGCCTGCCCCTGCCATCCGGATATACTTCAGGATGTCAAGCCGGTAGTGCACCGATTTTATTTCCAGTTCCCTGTCGTTCCTCCGGTCCATGGCTATTCCCCGTTGTGGTGGTACAGGTCCCATTCCAGGTAGTTGCCGATGGCTTCGTCGAGTATGCCGGCCACCCGGCCCCTGACCATGGCCACGTGGTGTTCGTAGCCCATTGCGCAGAGGTGTTTCATGAGTTTCTGGAGCCGGGGGATTTCACAGACGGCGATGCCGCCGTCCATGCCGTAGGGATCGGCGGTGATGGAGCCTTCGCCCAGGTAGGCGCGGATCAGGCCGAGGGTGTCGTCGGTGGAAATGCGGAAATAGGTCATGGGCCCGGGGGCTACCTTCCCCTTGATGGCGCCGAAGGTGTCTTCGCTTCCCAGCACGGTGCCGAGCACGTCGAGGCTGCCGATTTCGATGTCGCTGCGGAAGAAGGAGCGGGGATAGTTGCTGCAGTGGGTGCAGACCACTTTGTTGCGGTCTTCGCCGAAATTGTTGTTCCAGTCGAGGAGGGCCGACGGTTCGCCGGCGGCCAGGGCCAGGGCGAACATGGAGACGGCCCCCGCAATGTCTACTTCGCAGGCCGAAGGCATCAGTTTCTCACCCATCATGCTCATGGTCACACAGGCCGCACATCCGAAGTTCTTTTCGATGCTTTCCCAGCACTGGATGGCCGAAGCACCGATATCGTTCGCCCGGATCCAGTTTTCGACCGCCAGACCGAACCGGGCCTGCCGGGCAATCTTCTCACGGCTGGCGATGCCGCAGCTGCCGTATTCCCGGATCTCCTGCACCCGGGCCTCCACGGCGGGATCCTGGTCCGTGATCCTGTTGGCGGCCGCAAGAATCTCCGAAAGGTCGACGGGAATCACCGTGATGCCATATTTCTGCAACAGTTTTTCGCTGGCCCGCATGGTCTGGAAACCCGCAGGACGGGTTCCGACGGCTCCCACCCGCAGGTTCCTCAGTCCTTTCACCACGCGGCAGATGGCGGCAAACCGGAGGAGATCGGCTTTCATTTCCCGGCTGTCGAGGCTGTAGGTGTGGTAAAAGGTATCGGTGAATTTGATGCCGTACTGCCTCAGGTTGTTGCATACCGAGAGCTTTCCGCAAAAAGCGTCACGGCGGCTTTTTACATCGACCTTGTCGTTTTCGTCGTCGCAGGCCTGCACCAAAACGGGGACATCGAGATCCGCCAGATGAATGGAATTGACAACCCCCTGTTCATCGCCGAAATTGGGCAGGAAAACCAGCACCCCTTCAATCAGTTCCCTGTTTTTCTTGAAGAGTTCCGCACACTTGACGGCATCGGCATATCCTTCGATATTTCCCGTGGGGGTCTCGGTTTCGGGCAGGATCACATAGCCGAGCCCCAGGTTGTCGAGTAAATCGACGACCTTTTTCCGGGCTTCCCGGGCCAGTCTGAAATTGAAGATGTTGCGGGTGGAGACGATCACCCCGAAGGTTTGTTTCTTGTTTGTCATATGTTTTATTTTTCTGGTTTGTCCAAGCGGTTTTTTGCGGCTGGATGGTAAAGATAGGAAAAAAGGCCGTTTTGGCTTGTCAGGAGGTCTCAGAGCCGGGCCCGGGCTACGGCTTTATGCCATCCGTTGACGAGTGTTCTTACCGCCGCGCCTTTCATCCGGGGGTGATAGGATTTGTCGGTGAGGTACCGTTCTGTGATTTCGTCCCTGTTTTTCCAGAAGCCTGTTGCCAGGCCGGCGGCGAAGGCTGCTCCGAGGGCGGATATTTCCTCGATGGCGGGGCGTTTCACCTCCCGGTTCAGGAGGTCGGACTGGAACTGCATGAGGAAGTTGTTCCGGGTAGGGCCTCCGTCGACCCTTAGTTCCCGCAGGAGAACGCCTCCCTTCTGCTCCATGAGGTCGGTAAGGTCTTTCACCTGGTAGGCGATGCTTTCAAGGGCCGCCCGGGCAATGTGGGCCCGGGTGGTATCCCTGCCCATGCCTGAAATGCAGGCTCTGGCCTCATTGTCCCAATAGGGGGCTCCCAGTCCGACAAAAGCAGGGACCAGGTAGACGCCGTTGTTTTCCGGAACCGACAGGGCCAGTTGCTCCGCCTCGCCGGGTGCGCCGATCAGCTGCAGCTCATGGGTGAGCCAGTTGAGGGTATCTCCGGTGCAGTGAATATTTCCTTCGAAAACATAGGAAAGGTCGCTGATGCAACCGTAGCCCACGGAGGTTACCAGTCCGGGAGGGGCCTCCAGGGGTGCGCCGCCGATATGGATCATGATCGAGGAGCCGGTGCCGTAGGTGGCCTTGGCCATGCCCGGCCTGAAACAGTTCTGTCCGAAAAAGGCGGCATGCGAATCACCCATGAGCCCGGCGATGGGGACTTCAAAGCCGGGAAGCAGCGATGGATCCACCTTCCCGAAGAGGGTGTCGCTGAAGTAAACACCCGGGAACATGGAAAGGGGAATCCCGAAAAGCGCCGCCAGCTCCTCATCCCAGCTAAGGGTGTGGATGTTAAAGAGAAGGGTGCGGCAGGCGTTGGTGAAATCGGTGGCGTGGATCATTCCCCCGGTGAGTTTCCAGAGCAGCCAGCTGTCCATCGTTCCCAGCAGCAGTTTGCCCGCAGCTGCTTTTTCAGCGGCGCCGGGGGTATTTTGAAGAATCCAGCGGAATTTGCCGGCCGAGAAATAGGGATCGGCCAGAAGCCCTGTTTTCTGCCTGATCATGGGTTCCAGTCCCTTCTCCTTCAGCTGCCGGCAGAAATGGCTGCCGCGCTGGCATTGCCACACGGCCGCGCGGGCAATGGGCCGTCCGGAGATACGATCCCAGACGATGGAGGTTTCCCGCTGGTTGGTGATGGCGATGGCAGCCAGATCTCCCGGCATCACCGGGACCTCCCGGAGGAGTTCCCGGATGCCTTCCAGCACGTTGTTCCAGATTTCCTCGCCGTCGTGTTCTACGAACCCGGCCTGGGGGTAAAACTGGTTGTGTGGACGGGTTATCCGTTTTACAAGGGCGGCATCCCGGTTGAAGAGCATCACCTTGGAGGCGGAGGTGCTTTGGTCTATTGCCAGGATGTATTTTCCCATGGTATTGTTCATTGTAAGGTTTTCAATTTCGTTCCAAAGACAGGAGGCTGCGGAGTGATGATTCCGGCTTCAGGCACGAAGCCTGCAGTTTGTCGGCAAGATCCCGCATCCGTGCGGTTTCCGGGTTTTCCGGCTTATTCCGCCGGGGTGGCGTTAGTTTCCGGATCCGGGCTGGCGTCGGTTGTTCTGGTCGCATGGATCAGTCAGGGATTGTTAAAGGCCGGCGGCGGTGATTACGGGTTGGTCGAGAAAGCCGAAGGGTATGTAATGGTAGGTGTCGCTCCATAGTTTCAGTTGCGGGGTCGTTTTACGCAGGTCGTACCAGTTGCGGTTGCCTGACGGTTCGGGAAAACCGCCGGCTCCGGTGAAGCTGTCGGGGCCTACGCGGATGAGTTCACCGGCGGGATGGTGGTGGGGCCCCAGAAGGTTTCGCAGCGAATTGACCAGGGTCACCTTTAATTCGTTCATTCCGGGTTTGAGCAGATGGGTGATTTCGGTGCGGAAGGGGGCCCATGCCAGGGTGTCGGCGACGACACCGTTCATTTCCACTACGGTGACAACCGATTCCAGGTCGGGGAATTCCAGGAAATAACGGATTCCTTCACGCTGCCCTTCCCAATTGAAAGATTGGGAGAGTTCGAATGCTCCGGCGTAGAATGGGTATCCTTCCGGTGCCAGATTGCCGCTGAACCGGCTGTTCTCAGCGGTGATGACAAAAGCGCGGGCCTGATGGACAATTCTTTTTTTCATGTCGGGCGACTGGTTGCGCTGGCTATTCAGGGTGACGGAGGGGGAAAGGGCTGTCACGGAAAAATCGCCGGCCAGGTAGATGTTTTCGATTTCAGTGCCATACCGCTCTTCCGGCCGGGCGCTTCCCGGCAGGGGAGCTTTGAAATCCAGCTCCATCCGGATGAGGTTTTCCCCTTTTTTCAGGAGGGGTGCGATGGCTGCGGCGCGGAACGTGCGGTCGATCATGGAACGGGCCTCTTCGAAAGTCACCGGCAGGGAGTTTACCGTAATAAGGCGGTGCATGGCGGGTTGTTCCACCACCAGGAAGCAGTTTCCGGGGATTTCCTCCAGGGAACAGCGGAATTGCAGTACCAGCGGGCCATTGTATTGCTGGTCGGCCAGCCGGTTGAAGAGGGCGGCCACCGGTTCGGGATCACCGTTGATGTCGCGGTTGTCGGTGGTTGCGGCAGCCCAGTCAAGGGGCAGGAAGTTTGGCCCAAGCCTTTTACCGCTCCAGGCAGGTGCAAGGGTCATTACCGGGGCTGCTTGCGGAGGAAGCATGTAGTCTTCCCTGGCTTGCCCGTTCTCGCTCAGTTTTCCGGTGGTTATCCAGGCTGCCGAGGAGGGGGGGAGCTCCAGTTCGAAAAGGCCCTGGTCATTGGGATTAAGCCGGAAACATGCCGGAAGGGAGGGATCCCACCAGACCGGATGATCTGCGTCAAATCCGGTTTGGAGGGTGAACCGTATGGTCTCGGTGTGGGAACTGTTGGTCAGGAACAGCAGCCGCCCATTGGGGGTCACCCGGTTCATCGACCAGATGGAAGAGGCTTTATCGCCTGTAATGACGATGCGGGGCTTCACCCAGAGTTCCAGTACCGGTCCGGGTTGGTTGGGATCGAGGCGGATGACCTCTTTTTCCAGTCGGGCCAGCCGCAGGGAATCAGCCACCCCGTCGATGAAGGCAGGGAAACGGCCGCTGCTGAAAACCAGGCCTCCCCCGCTGATGAAGCGGGTGAGCAATTCCCAGGTTGACTCTCTGATACCGGCCATGTCGGGCAGGATAACCGCCTGATAAGACATGACGCCCACGACCAGGCGCTTTTTTTCCACGGCGGCGGTGTCTTTGAGGATCTGTTCATCCCCCAGGTCGTAATCGTAATGGCATTCCTGCAACCCCTGCATCAGGTTCAGGAGGCCGTCGGTGTAGCCCGGATGGCCTTTGGGTTTGATGTATTCGCTTTCCAGGGGATGGATCACCAACAGCTGCGGGTCGTAGCGGCCCACGGTGGTGGCCAGGGCGATTCTGCCGCAGTAGTTTTCGATGATGGGGTTGTAGTCCCAGTATGGCTGATGGTACGAAAAAGTGGGAGGGTAGTCGCGCTTGCGGGTTCCCTTGAGGCTGTAAAGGGTCAGGTGGGGAACGAAACGGTTGACCCCCAGCACAGCTTCCCAGCCGGCCAGCCATTTGCGGTCTTCGAAATTCATGTTCTGGCCGCTGATGCCGAAGATTTCCACCATCCGTTCCGGAATATCGTACTGGTTGGCGACGCTGCTGAGGCTGCGGGCGGTGTTCAGCCGTCCCGCAACGGTAAGGCCCAGGTTGTCGATGCCTGGTTTTTGCATGTTCCGGTAGTGAAGCATGGCATTCCCGATACGGTCGCGCACTTTTTCCAGCCCCTCTTCCCCGAGGAAGTGGCCGGAGAACATCATCTGGTTCTGTTCGCAATACCGGCCAATCTGCCGGGTGAAACTTTCTTCGAACTGGCTGGCCACACATTGGTAATAGCGCAGCCGGATCTCGCGCCAGTTTTCCTTTTCCTCAAACAGGAGGGTGTATTTTTGACTCAGTTCTTCCCCGTACCGCTCCCTGTATCTTGTTTCCAGGGAGGGGGACCAGGTCAGCACCCCGAGGTGGGGGGTGGCGCGGTCGAAATAGCGGGCGTGAATATGGGGTTCGTCGGTGAACATTTCGAGCTTGTTCCTCTTTCCTTTTCCGCCGAAGCGGTCGATGTAAGGTTGGTAAGCGACGCGGATGAAGGCCCTGACCATTTCAGGGTTCAGCAGGTCGACATAGCTGGTTCCGTTGAAGAGTGGGTTTCCCAGGGGGGCGGTATGGTTGATGAACAGGGTGGAATCATCTTCGCCGAGGATCCCGGCACCGGGGGGGAGGGGAGTGGTTTTGCGGATGCGGGCCAGCGACTGTGCCCTGAAGGTTTCGTCCATTTTGGGGACCAGCCCCCCGGCATATCCGCTGGGCCAGCGGTCCTCATCGTAGAAACAGGCGTTAATGCCGCAGGCTTCGGCTTCGGATACCGCCGCCTCCATGGCTTCCCACCATTCATCTTCCAGGTAGGGAGTCAGCAATCCCTCCCTGCTGTGCAGGTAAAAACCTCCCAATCCGGCCTGATGAAAGCCCCTGACCTGCCTCCTCAGCTCCTCCGGGTCGAGCCGGTCGTTGACTGAATAAAAGGTAAAGGAGCGGAAAGCCGCGGGGGGATTGATGAAAGGACCATATCCGAGCTCCCCGAGGTAGCTGCCTTTAACAGTTTCGCGGGGGTCCAGCGGGGGGGCGCAGGCCCCGATCATCAAGGCAACATTCAGTAAGACAGCCAGTCGAAGGAAAAACAAACCTTTCGGAACGGCTGAAACACATGGGCGGGAGGAATAAAGGAAGACGGGCATAATCGATGGTTTTGCTGGCTTAAAAATACCAGAAAAATGGGAATTCAGCATCACCGGGTAATGATTTTACATGTGAAATGTAGTTTTGATTACACAAAAGGAGGGTTCTTTTTAAGAGGCGTGGAGTGAAATATCAATAAATACTGAAAAATTCCGGACTTTTTTTATTTTTCTCATTTGAAAACGATTACATTTGTTAGGCTGATCAACCGCAGAAAGAAGGCATTCAAACTAAAATCCAGGATTATGGCCAGCATGAACGATGTAGCTGCAAGAGCCGGTGTTTCCATAGCCACGGTATCGAGGGTAGTGAACGGAAGCCAGAATTTGAGTCCCGAGACGAGATCACGGGTGTTGAAAGCGATCAAGGAGCTGAATTACCAGCCGAGCAGGGTGGCGAAGCGGCTGAGGTCGAGGAGTATTTCGGGTAAGCTGATCGGCATTCTGATTCCGGATATCCAGAATCCCTTTTACGTGGATGTGCTGCGCGGGGTGGAAGATGTGGCCTATATGAACAACTATGCGTTGATCATGTGCAATTTCGGGCAGGATGAAAAGAAGGAGCGCATGTACCTTGACATCCTGCGGTCGGAGGCGGTTGACGGGTTGCTTGCTGCGCCGGCGCGGGAGGATGATCCGGAGGTGACCAGGCTGGTGAAGGGGGGTCTGCCGATTGTCTGTATCGACAGGGGTCTCACCGGGGTGGATGTCGACATGGTAATGGTAAACAACCGTAAAGGGGCGTTTCTGGCTGTTGATCACCTGGCCAAGGCGGGTTACCGCCGCATTGCCTACCTGTCGGGCCATCCGGTGATTCCATCGAGCCGGCAGCGGGAGCAGGGCTATCTGGAAGCGCTGGAGGCAAACGGGTTGCGCGTGGACCACGACCTGATCAAATACGGAGATTCGAAGTACGAAAGCGGGGTGTTGTTGTGCGACCAGCTGATGGGTTCGCCCAAGCCGCCCGACGCCCTGTTTACCGGAAACAACCTGATCACCCTGGGAGCACTGGAAACCATACACCGCAGGGGGATCAGGATACCTTCCGAAGTGGCCATCATCGGATTCGACGACATGTTCTGGTCGAATTCGCTTTTTCCTCCCCTGTCGGCGGTCAGACAGCCGGCGGTGGAGATCGGAAAACGGGCTGCCGAACTGCTGATTCAGCGGATCAATGATCCCAAACGCTCCTGCATCCAGATGATTCTCAATCCGGAGCTGATGATCCGCAAATCGTGCTGAGGACGCCAATGGCCGGGGCCAGCCTGAGGGATTCCCTGGTTTAGGGAACCTACCAGGCCGGCGGCTTGATGAACTCCACGAGGGCCCAGCGGTTCCTGGAGCGGTTTCCGGCAGTTTCCAGGGCCCATTTGCGGGCTTCCTCCTCCACCGCGGGAATATCCTCTGCAAAAAAGCCGCTTACGACCAGTCTTCCTCCCGGCCGGAGGTAAGAGGCGTAACGGCAAAGGTCTGTGAGGATGATATTTTTCTGGATGTTGGCCACTATCAGGTCGAATCGGGCTTTCCCGGGGAGTCGGATATCTCCTCTGCGCACCTTTACGACGGGGGTATTGTTGACCCTGCAGTTCCGGCGGGCCGCTTTGGCCGCCCAGGGATCTGTATCGACCGCCAGCACCGCCGCGGCTCCCAGTTTCGAAGCCCAGATGGCCAGGATGCCCGTTCCGCAGCCCATGTCGAGCACCTCTTTCCCCAGCATCTCCATGTCCGCCATGGATTCCATCACCAGGGAGGTGGTTTCATGGTGACCCGTGCCGAAAGCCATGCCGGGGTCGATGATGATTTCGAAGGGGACAGCAGGGAATTCCCTGTGAAAGGGCGCCCTTACCACCACCAGTCCGCCGACCACCACCGGAAGAAAGAAATTCTTCTCCCAGATCTCATTCCAGTTGCGGTTTTCCATTGCTTCCAGCCGGCTGTTGATTTTGCGGCCGCGGGATTCCTCTTCCAGTATCGCGGCAGCGTGGGTGGGATCCTGGTCCTTGCCGGTGATATAAGCTTCGAAGCCGTTGCCGGTTTCGACAAAACCCTCAAAGCCGGCGGTTGCCAAAGCGGCGATCAGAAGGTCGGAATGCCAACCCTCGAAAGGGTCGATCGACACGCTAAGCTTCCAGGTCTTCATGTTAACCCTGTTACGTTACCGGCACCGGTTGCGGTTGCCTGACGATTAGTTCACCGTTTCCGGAAACCGTTCACAATTCCCAGAAAGTCGGCCGGATCGAGCGATGCCCCGCCGATCAGTCCTCCGTCCACATCGGGATTGGCGAACAGTTCGGCAGCATTCGAAGACTTGCAGCTTCCTCCGTACAACAGGGAGAGCCTGCCGGCTGTTTCTTCGCCGTACCGTTCGAGGACCGCCGAACGGATAAAGGCGTGCATCTCCTGGGCCTGTGCCGAGGTGGCAGTTTTTCCGGTTCCTATTGCCCAGATGGGTTCGTAGGCGATCACGATTTTCCGGAAATCCTCTTCCGAAAGCCGGAATACGGTCTCTTCGAGCTGATTCTTCACATACCCGTTTTGGGTTCCTGCTTCTCTGACCGCCAGGGGTTCCCCGCAGCAGTAAATGGGGGTGAGCTGGTTTTCGAAGGCAAGGGCCAGTTTCCTGTTCAGGGTCTCACTGGTTTCGCCGTAGTATTCGCGCCGTTCCGAATGGCCCAGAATGACAAATTCCGCCCCGGTCGATTTAACCATGGCCGCCGACACCTCACCGGTGAAGGCGCCTTTCGCCTCCGCCCCGCAATTCTGGGCTCCGGTTTTCACACGGTCGTTGTCGATAATGCCGGCTATGCCGGCCAGGCTGATAAAAGGCGGACAAATAACCACCTGAACGGAGGGATCACCTGATTCTTTCACCGCTTCGAAAACCGAGGCGGCCAGCTGCAAACCCGCCTGCAGGGTGGTGTTGCACTTCCAGTTCCCGGCAACAATCTTCTTTCTCATTTTATTTCAGTTTTGGTTTTTTCCTAAGAAATGGTTTGCGCCGCATTTTATTCTGCGGCTTATTTCCGACCGGTCCGGTTTACCCTTCCGGTTTTCCGGCTGTTTAATGGCATTCTGCCTTTGCCTGCTGCGGACGCTTGCCTGTGCGGCAGGCGGCGGCTTCCGTTCAGGCGGGGGCAGCAGGGGATCAGGGTTCCGTGGCCGGGAACTTCTTTTCGAATTCTTCCGGCGATGGAATGTCGTTGTGGTGGTATTTCGCAAGAATGGTCCCCTTTTTCAGCACCATCAATCCCGGATTTGAGCGTATGATTGTCTTCAGCACGATTTCGTCGGTGTGGAAGAACTCATACGGCGCACCCGTTTCCTGAGCAAACCGGTCACATTGGTCAAAGAGGGTGGAAGTCAGGCAGATGAAGGGGTAATTCCTTTCCAGGGCCCAGGTTGCCAGGGCGTTGATTTCATTCTGGTGCTTCCGGTTTGATTTTTCAAGGTTGTAGGCCACCAGGACAAACAGGTAATTTTCTTCGTTGAGGAAGAAGTCGGCCACATCGTCGCCCTCGCGCGATTCAACCGTGAAGCCGTGGATGGGAGGGGTGTATCCTGCCGAGATGAGCTCCGGTTCGTCCATGCTCTGAAACTCCCAATGAAGGGTGTCGTTCCAGGGGTAATTCCGGTCGGTGAATTTCCGGACCTCTCCTGTCTGTTTATTTTTATAATAGAAGGTGTTCTGATAGACATCGCGGGGGGCGTCGGCGGGAATCGACATGCTTTCGGGGATGCTGACGCCAATTTTGTAGGGTCTGAAGTCGATCACCGGTTCATGCCGGTATGAAAAGGTTACGATGCCGGCGTATAGCAGGATGGCTCCCGCCGTGAGAAGGGCTCCACCGGGTGATCCGGGAATGGGTTTCATCGTTTTCCGGCCGGCGACGACCAGAATGGCCAGGAGGGAGAAGACGATGTTTTTGTAAAAGGTGTTCCAGTTGGATAAAACCAGGGCATCGCCGAAGCATCCGCAATCGGTGACCGGGTTTTTCAGGGCAATCCACAGGGTGAGCGGGGTGAAAAATGCCATGAACAGGAGGGCCCCCCAGCTGAATATCCTGATCCGGAACGAGAACAGAAGGGCAATCCCTATCAGGTATTCGGCGAACGACAGCAGGAAGCTCATCGGCATTGCCAGGGGATTCAACCATTCCAGCCCCATGGCGGCAAAATAATCCTGAAATTTGTAGGCCGATCCCCAGGGATCGATCCCTTTGACAAAGCCTGAGAAAACAAAGGTGATTCCCAGCAAGATGCGGGCGATTTGCAAGACAACTTTCATCGGCAGGCGGCTTATTCAAATTTCAATTTTATCAGGGCGAATACGGCGTAGTTGATAATATCCAGATAATTGGCAGCCACTCCCTCCGAAACGAGGGTTTGGCCGAGATGGTCCTCGATCTGCTTGACCCGTTTAAGTTTCATGAGGATGAGGTCGGTATAGCTGCTGATCCTCATATCGCGCCAGGCTTCCCCGTAATCGTGGTTTTTATTGCGCATCAGTTCCAGGGCCTCTCCGAAGTGGAGGTCATAATGCCGCGCCACCCCTGCGGGATCCATCGCCAGGTCGGAAGGCCCGAGTTCCAGCTGGATGAGGCCCATGATTGAATAGTTGACGATACCGATGAATTCGGCGGTTGCATCTTCCTCAATCTTTCTGGCTCCTTTTTCCTCGATGCTGCGGATGCGTGAAGCCTTGATGAAAATCTGGTCGGTGATGGAGGAGGGGCGCAGGATTCTCCAGGCGGTGCCGTAGTCGTTCATTTTTGAGAAAAAAACGGAACGGCACGCCTCCGCTGCCTTTTCAAACTGCTGTATGGTTTTCTCCATTCCGGGCTGTTTTGAGGGCATAAAAATAGGAAAAAATGGCATTCTTCGCGGTTTTGTTATACATTTGCATCGTAATTCGGTTCGCTAATACGTGGTTCTATGTTAATTACACAGTCGGCCGGAAAGTTTCTGAAACGGAAGAGGACGATCAGCCTGGGGGGGGAGGTGATCGATCTGACCAATCCGTGCGTGATGGGGGTCATCAACGTTACGCCCGATTCTTTTTATGACGGGAGTACCCTTCAAACCGAGATCGAAGTGTTGGAGAAGGTGGAGCAAATGGTTGAGGAGGGAGCCGCCATCATCGATGTGGGCAGCATTTCCACCCGTCCCGGGGCTGAACTTATTTCCACGAAAGAGGAGCTTTCGAGGCTGATTCCGGCGATTACCGCCATACGGCGCCATTTCCCGGAGATCCCCCTGTCGGTCGACACCTTCCGGTCGTGGGTGGCGATGCGGGTCATCGAAGAGGTGGGGCCGGTGATTGTAAACGACATTTCCGGGGGATCGCTCGATTCCAACATGTTTGAAACCATCGGGAGGCTGCAGGTACCCTACATACTTACCCATATACAAGGCACGCCGGCCGATATGCAGGAGAATCCCTATTACCAGGATGTGGTCAGGGAAGTGTCGGCTGAACTCAGCGACGGGGTCAGGCGGCTTAACAAATACGGGGTTTCCGACGTGCTGATCGATCCGGGTTTTGGATTCGGCAAGAACCTGACCCACAATTATCAGTTGCTGAACCGGCTGGATTCGCTGAAGGTGTTTCAGTTGCCGGTGGTGGTGGGGATCAGCCGCAAGAGTATGATATGGAAGGTTCTGGACACTTCGCCCGATGAGGCGCTGAACGGCACCACCGTCATGAATACCATGGCGCTGCTGGGAGGGGCTGATGTTTTGCGGGTCCACGATGTCAAACCGGCGGTGGAGACCCTGCGGCTCTTCCTGCAACTCAAAGAATCGCTCTGAATGGGTCTCTTCATCAGTTTACGTTTCTTCGATTTCCTCGACATCTTCCTGGTGGCCTTTCTGCTGTACCAGATATACAGGCTCATCAAAGGGACCATTGCCTTTAATATCGTACTGGGTTTTTTGATTGTCTACCTTTTCTGGGTGATTTTCCGTGCCCTCAACATGGAGCTGCTGAGTTCGATTATCGGGCAGTTTATCGGGGTGGGAGTGCTGGCGCTGATTATCATTTTTCACCCTGAGATCAGGCGTTTTCTCCTTTACATCGGAACCCACTACCAGATCACCCGGTTGTTGTCGCTCGACAAGTTTTTTCTGGCCGGCAACAAAAGCGGTCCGGCGGAATACATTCCCGACCTGGTGGAAACGCTGCTTTTTTTCTCAAGGACGCAAACCGGGGCCATCGTCATCCTTACCCGGATGTCGGAGCTTCTGGAGCAGATAGCGACCGGCGAATCGCTGGATGCCAGAATAAGTCCGCCTTTGTTAAAAACCATTTTCTTCAAAAACACCGATCTGCACGACGGAGCGGTGATCATTCGCGACAACAGGATTGCGGCGGCGGGGTGCATACTGCCGCTGACCCACAAGGAGGTTGACAAAAGCATGGGGTTGCGTCACCGGGCAGCCATCGGGATCACCGAAAACACCGATGCCATCGCGCTGGTCGTATCGGAGGAGACGGGCAGCATCTCCCTTGTGCTGGGCGGGGCGATCGAAAGGAATCTCGGGGAGGAACAGTTGAAGGAGCGGCTGAACACTCTTCTGACGGCTTCTTCTGCATCTGCAAAATAAAGGTGCTGAGCCTTCCGATCTTCCCGGAATCGGTGTGCCATAGACGCCGCCGGGGGGAATACCCCATCTGCAGCTCCTACGCGGAAAAACCGGCGGTCATGGTCTCCCGCTCCCCGATCTGCTGTCTCCACATGGCGTAGTACAACCCTTTCTTCTCCAGCAGCGAATCGTGGGTTCCCTCCTCAATGATCCTGCCCTTCTCGAGGACATAGATCTTACCGGCATGCATGATGGTGGAGAGACGGTGGGCAATCATCAGGATAATCTGCTGTTTCCCTTCCGAAATGTTGCGCAGGGTTTCTGTGATTTCCTCTTCGGTGATGGAGTCGAGGGCCGAGGTGGCTTCGTCGAAGAGGAGGATCCTGGGTTTACGGACCAGGGCCCGGGCAATGGCGAGGCGCTGTTTTTCGCCTCCTGAAACCATTTTACCCCCTTCACCGAGCAGCGTGTCGAGTCCTTTGGGGCTGTTTTCCACGATTTTCAGGGCGGAGGCTTTCTTAAGCGCTTCGAAGATCTCCTCGTCTGTGGCGCCCTGCCTGACGAATTGCATGTTTTCGCGGATGGTGCCTGAAAAAAGCTGGGGATCCTGCGTCACAAAGCCCAGCTGGCGCCGCATCCGGTTGTAGCGTATGTCTTTGGCCGGCACCCCGTCGTAATAGATCGTGCCTTCGCTGGGGGTGTATAGCCCGACCAGCAGTTTCACCAGGGTGGACTTGCCACAACCCGAAGGCCCCACAAAGGCAATGGTGTCGCCCAGCCGCACCTGGAAGGAGAGATTTTCAATGGCCGGTTGCGTGCCATTTTTGTAGCGAAAACTGACCCCCTCGAAGCGGAGGCTTTCGATCTCGCCGATTTCAACAGGCTCCTCCGGCCTGTATTCGGCGGGTTTTTTCATCAGTTCGGCAAACATCTGCAGGGAGGCTTCCGCTTCCCGGTACGAAAGGATGATCGAACCCAGATCCTGCAGCGGAAACATGATCCGCGTCGAAATGAACTGCATGGAGATCAGTTCGCCCGTGGTGAGCAGGTTACGGAAAATGAGCCATAGCAATATAAAAAGTATCGATTCCTTTAGCAATAACAGGACGGAACTCTGCAGGAAGGTCAGGGTGCGTATCTTTCTGACCTTGTTCATTTCAAGGTTGAAAATATTTTGTGTGAACAGCCTGAGCCTCCGGATTTCGGGATAGGTAAGCCCCAGGCTTTTCACCAGTTCGATGTTCCGGAGTGATTCGGTGATGGACCCGCTCATTTTATTGGTTTCCCGGATCACCGAGCGCTGGATGGTTTTAATTTTGCGGCTCAGCAGGCCGGTAAGCCCTCCCAGCACTACCACCCCGATTATAAAAACCGGGATCAGCGCCCAGTGCTTGGTGATGGCGTACCAGATGAGGAAGGAGATCCCGACCAGGGAGGTGAAGAGGGTGGAAATGAAGGAGCTGATGAACCGTTCGTTGTCGGTTCTTACTTTTTGCAACACCGACAGCACATGGCCGCTGCTGGTCTCCTCGAATTCATGATAGGGAAGCCGCAGGGTATGCCGCAATCCCTCATCGAAGATGGAAAGGCCGAATTTCTGGACCACCAGCCGGGTGACATAATCCTGGAAAGCTCTGGAAAGCCTGGCCACAAGGGCAACCCCTATTGCCAGGGCCAGCAGCCTCAGAACCCCCCTGACCAGCTCCTGCTCCGTCCGTCCGCCGGTCTGAACCGCAAAATTGTCGATTATTTTTCCCAGGATGATGGGGTCGACCAGTTCCAGTACCTGGGCGATGGCCGCCAGCACCATCGCCAAAAGAAGAAACCCTTTAAAGGGTTGAAGGTATTTCCAGATGATTTTCATACGGATGCATTAAAGGCCGGCCCTGCCTTTTGCCGGAAGAATGGGAGGTAATAATTTCCCGTTTCCGGGAAACTGGCTGGACCGGGATGGACTATGGGTTTGCGGGGGGATCGGAGGTGGTGGTTTCGATATGGTATTTATTCCGGTCGGGATTGCTGCGCGAAACGAGCTCGGCCATAAACCCGGTGAGGAAAAGCATCGTCCCTATGATCATGGCGGTCAGCGCCAGGAAAAAATAGGGATTGTCGGTAACGAGGGGCGCGCGGATTCCCCGTGAAAGGTTGTTCAGCTTGGTGACTCCGACCACGATGGCTGCAATAAATCCGGCCAGAAACATCAGGGTTCCCAGAAGTCCGAAAAAGTGCATGGGTTTCCTGGCGAAGCGGGATATGAAAGAGACGGAAAGCAGGTCGAGATACCCGTTCAGGAACCGTTCGATTCCGAACTTGGTGGTTCCATATTTGCGGGCCTGGTGCCGGACGGCTTTTTCCCCGATCCGGGTAAACCCCGCATGTTTGGCGAGGATGGGGATGTAACGGTGCATTTCGCCGTATACTTCGATGCTTTTAACCACTGCCCTGCGGTAAGCTTTCAGCCCGCAGTTGAAATCGTGCAGACGGATGCCGCTGGCCAGCCGTGCGGTACCGTTGAACAATCTGGAAGGCAGGGTCTTGGAAACAGGGTCGTATCTTTTCTTTTTCCATCCCGACACCAGGTCGTAGTTTTCCTCGCGGATCATGCGCACCAGTTCGGGGATTTCATCGGGGCTGTCCTGCAGGTCGGCATCCATGGTAATGACGACATCGCCGCGGCAGGCTTCAAAACCGCAGTAAAGGGCGGCGCTTTTTCCATAGTTCCTGCGGAAACGGATCCCCCGGACAGCCGGATTGCCGGCGGCCAGGTTTTCGATGACCTGCCAGGAGTTGTCTTTGCTGCCGTCGTCGACCAGTAAAAGTTCGTAGGAAAAGCGGTTAGCCTCCATCACGCGGGCGATCCAGCCTGCCAGTTCCGGCAGGGATTCCTCTTCGTTGTAGAGGGGTACCACAATGGAAATATCCATGATAAACCGGCTGCTAATCAAAAATCTTATCGGGGGAATTCCTCTTGATGAAGAGGGAGGTGACAGACCCGATGATCAGCGCGGTTATCACCTGGTTGAAAATCTGCGAAACGGCGATGATCCCCGGGGTTTGAAATCTTTTACTGGCTTCCAGCACGGTATCGATCTGTTCCTGGGTTAATCCTCCCACTTCAATGAGTTTTTCCTCTGCCAAAAGCCTGACCTGGTCGATCAGCCCGGGATCGATGAATTTATAGAGGCAATAGGTAAAGACCGCGATAAGCAAAGAGGCGAAGAACAGCGATGCAACCGCCATTCCCAAAGCCTGACCGTACGTTATGAAGCCCCCCAGCATTTTACGGTAGTGCAGCTGAATCAGAACGATGACCAGAATCATCACCACCACGGAGATCCATTGCAGCGCCGGGGATGCCATCTGTCCGGTCGCGTAAGCGATGACCGAGAGGAGGATGCTGATGATGGCAAAATAGATGCCGTAGGTCATTGCCTGTTTCCAGAAGCTGGAGGGTGTCACCTCCTGGGCTGACAGGGTAGAGTATTCCTGCTCTTCCATGGTTTCGGTAATAAAATTGAACAGTCGGGCAAATATAGCAGAAATTTTGGCCGGTTTCCTTTTTTTGTTAAATTTGCAGCGGGTAAGTCCTGCACGACCAGCTCCTGCCGAATTCCCCCAGGGTTGGAAAGCAGCAAGGGTAGGTAGTTGAAGCGGTGCGATGCAGGTAGCTTACCCGTTTTTTAATAAGTTCTTTGCAGGATGTGGGGGACGGGTTTTGCAGAATGGAAATTTATTTTTTACTTTGCGCCGCCTTATTGAAGAAGCACCGTTCCGACCAGATTCAGACTGAAGAGAACCAGCAAGCCGGATTAGCTCAGTTGGCCAGAGCACGTGATTTGTAATCTCGGGGTCGTCAGTTCGAATCTGACATCCGGCTCAGCTTTGATATTTCAGAAATATTGGATATATTTGAAGCGTTCTTTCGGGGAGTTACCAGAGTGGCCAAATGGGGTAGACTGTAAATCTATTGGCGACGCCTTCGGTGGTTCGAATCCATCACTCCCCACCCGGAAAAAATAACCGCAATTGATAACCAATCAGTTGCGGTTATTTTTTGCATTTGGATGGTTGAGCATTCCGGAAAGAGACTCATGAATCTTCGTGATGCAAAGGGACCATTGATTTAATAGGATCTCCCGCTCATTAAGGGCAGGGGAAACGACCGGATCCGGAATTTCTGATACCTCCGTCGGCAGGGGCCCGGCGATCTGTTAAACGGCCTGGTCTGCGGTTCCCTGAATGGTATGGATGGAGCCGTCGGCGCGGTATTCAAGCTCCGCGACCTTCAGGCTGCGCAGCCATGCCTTTCCTCCGGAAGGGCCGCTGTCGTGGTGGAAGAGATACCACTTGCCTTTGAACTCCACGATCGAATGGTGGGTGGTCCATCCCACCACCGGGGTGAGGATAACCCCCTGGTAGGTAAAAGGGCCATAGGGATGGTCGCCGGTGGCGTAGCAGAGCCGGTGGGTATTTCCGGTGGAGTAGCTGAAATAATATTTCCCGTTGTACTTGTGCATCCAGGAGGCCTCGAAGAAACGGCGGTCGTGGTCGCCGGCGGTCAGGGGCTTTCCGTTTTCATCAAGGATGACCACGTCGCGGGGTTCTTCGGCGAATTCGAGCATGTCTTCGCGCAGGCGGGTCACCCGGGCGGTCAGCGCGGGCTCATGGCCGGCAGGCTCGCGTCCGCATTCAATGGCTTTGTTATTCCGGTAGCGCTGGAGCTGTCCGCCCCATAATCCCCCGAAATAGAGGTAATGGGTGCCGTCATCATCGCGGAAAACGCAGGGGTCGATCGAATAGCTTCCCTTCATGGGGGCCTCCAGGGGCTTGAAAGGCCCTTCGGGCTTGTCTGAAATGGCCACCCCGATGCGGAAGATGTCGTTACGGTCCTTCAGCGGAAAGTAGAGGTAGTATCTGCCGTCCTTGCAGGCGCAGTCGGAATCCCACAGCTGGCGCCCCGCCCAGGGGATCTCCTCCACATGGAGGGCTACACCGTGGTCGGTTACCTCCCCATCGATGCAATCCATCGAGAAAATGTGATAATCGTACATGTTGAAATGGTCGCCGTTATCATTTTCAGGAACCCCCGATTCCACATCATGGGATGGATAAATATAAATTTTACCGTTAAAAACATGAACGGCCGGATCGGCTGCATAAATACCGTCAATCAGATATTTGTGTTTCTTTTTTTCCATATCAGCGTTATAGATGCTTCTCTTCCATTCGTTTATACACTTCTTCCAGCGTTCCGCTGAAAGGCCCTGGCGTTTCCATTTTTATGGATACCAGGGCGGCTGCAAACTTCAGCGACTCCGCCACTTCATGGTCCAACCGGTAAGACAGGTAGGCCGCAAAGGTGGTATCGCCGCGGCCCGTCCTCCCTGATACGTTGTTGTTTGAGAATTTTTCATACCAGGTTTTGCCTTTAACCCTGGCCAGGACCCCGTCAGCATGGGTGATCATCACTTCAGGGCAGCCCCATGATTCGACAATAATCGCTGCTTTCTCCAGGTCATCGGTGCCGGTCAGAAGTTTTGCTTCCACAATATCCAGTTTCAGCTTGTCCATCATGGCTGCGATCTCTTCTTTACCGGTCACATCGCTGAATTCGTGGTTTTTGGTCACCGGATTGATATGCCGGACGAAACTCTGCATATCGACCGACAGGCTCCGGTAATTTCTGGCTTTCAGACCCTTCATCAGGGACATGTCGAATTCGGTATCCGAGATCCCTGCCAGATGAAGGCATGTGGTATCGAGTCCGGGAACGTCGCCTATGGAGATCAACCCTGCCGATTTGAGGAGGGTCATTTCCCGTTCATCCACATTTGCGGAATAGTGCAATACCCTGTTGTAGCTGGTCTCTTCGCTCGGAATCAGAAAAGTATCGATTCCGAGATCCTTCATCGGTTGAAGCATGTGTTCGTCTTTCTCCGCCATCCTGGTTACAACGGCCACCTTTTTGCCGACCCGTGCCGCTACCATGGCCCCGCATAATACGGCGCTGCCGGGAGCGACACGGGCGACGCCTCCGAAGGGAATAATTTCATCCCAGACCATGTGCCCCACAAACGTAATATCATATTTTTTGCTCATAACCAACGTTTTCAGCCGTAATTAAAAACCAATCCTTGCGTATTACCCTGCCTTTTCATCCGGACTCATCAACCACGGGAAGAAAGGGATCAGCTCTTCCGGATCTACGGTTCCGGTCTGGCTTTCAGCACGCAGATCCTTCACACGGTTCATCACCAGGTGGGTCCAGACAGCCCCTGGCCGTGGATAGGCAGCCACAATGTAGTGAGGCCCCTTTGCGGTTTCACCGGCTTCCATTTCAAGCTCCGCCCTGAGATTATCGGGTGTTATCATGGTATTGGCGTAATCGAAAACCACCCGGTCCATGTGTTTGTAAACCTCCTTGCTTTCTTCCGCCATACCGTAATAATCCAGTAACTGGGCGAAGACATAGTTGGAAGTGGTATACACATCCTGCCCCTGTTCCGATTCCACGGGTTCGCCATCCTTCGTTTTGCACATGGCCCAACCCATAAAGGCTTTATTCGTATTGTAAATGGTTTTCAAAATTTTCTTCACCCGTTCTTCAGGAATGGCAGGCGGTTCGCCGATGGAAAGCAGGTACCACAACGCATCGAGCTGATTGGTCCAGACATCGGTGTTTGACTCCCCTGTTTCCGGATCAAAACAGGTGATGTAGTATTCCAGTTTTTCCCCTTTCCTGTTGACATCTTCGCGCCATAGCTGCTCAAAGCTGGCCCAGGCCTTATCGTATTTTGCCCGGATCTGTTTTTCGTCTTCCTTCTCACCCAGCATTTGAGCCATTTTGATCATCGCCTGGCAACCCCCCAGGAATTGGGTGGCATCGTAAGCATCGGCACCGAAAAGTACCAGGTTGTCAAAGGTATTCTTCACATCGTCGGGATTTCCTTCCGGTATTCCATCCCCGTCAAAATCGAGTTTCAGCAGCGATTCCAATCCGAATTTCATGGTTTCCCAGTTCGACCGCAGGAATTCCATATCTCCGGTGAACTTCACGTTCCGGAGCACGCGCATCATCAGTTTCGGATACAGGTCGACCCAGTAATTGTTGTTGTACCAGGCGTAATCGCTCACATTGCGCAGCGGATGTCCTTTTGACAACATGCATACATCATGGGCAACGCTCCCGAGGGTCTTGAAATCATCGCGGATCTGGGTCAGTTTCTTTCCTTGGTATTCTTCGGGATTCTCTTCAAAATGCATTCTGGCTTCCACAAAAGAAGCATGATGGTGGTACCACCTTGGTGTGGGGTCCACGGCATTGATGGAATCGATGAATGCCTGGCACAAGTCTTTTTCCACTTCCGGGAACAGCATCAGCAGCACCATGGAGTACCAGTCCACGTCGGAAGGGTCGATGTAGGAATAATCGAAACATTCGAGGAAACGTGCTTTTTCAACGCCATTTATCTCGGTCCAGATATTTGCGTTTGAAAGCGGGAAATGAAGCTCGTTCAGCATGAGCCGGGTTAAACGCAGGGCTCCTTCGCGGTCGTTCTGATACGAGGGCGTGGAGGATATTAAGCGGAAGATCCGCTCCTGGATGGTCAACGTGGCCTTCCACCATTTCGGGTAACTTTCAAGAGCGGTCTTAACCATATCAAACGCCCGGCTTTCGGCATTCTTAAAATGGCGGATGTATTTCCGGTCGAAAGTTTTCCCGTCAATATATTCCTGAACCGGGAAGTCCAGGACCACCGCAAAGGGGACGGTCTTTGACTGGCCCGGACGGAGGGTCATGGTTAAACCGATTGCGGCGCCATAATCCCTTCTCTTGACGGGTCCGCATTTTTCGTAGAAGCCGCCTTCCGAGGTGATAAGAAGGTCGCCCGAGTATTTGTTCAGCAGGAAATAGGGCTGGGTATCAACTTTTACTCCGGGAACATCGGAAACGGCGATGATCATCCTGTTTTTTGTTTCCGTACTGCCCATGACCACACCGCGGATACCGTTCATTTCAAAGGCTTCGTGTTTCTGTCCCGATATGGCGGCGCTGCTCACGAAAACGCTGTCCTGGTCTGTCGGTTTCAGCTCTTTTTCCTGAAGATTCACCAGGGATGGACGGGGCACCACCAGCGTATATTCCTGCTCCTCGTCCGTGTTATTCTCCACGATAAACTCCTCAACGCCGACAGGCATCAGGGTTTGCTCATTGCCCGACAACAACGGGGAAATGAACCTCCTTGTCACCTTTACATCCTCCAGGTTATATTCAATTTCCAAAGAAGGGGTGGCAATGGTCATTTTTATGTTTTCTGCTTCGACGGCTGCGGGATAGTAGTTTTTCAGCGCCGGAATATCGTCGGCCTCCGTTTCGCCGGGTTGCAACTGGGTCAACAGGGTGTTTCCCTCGTAGGTGCTGATATAGGGCGCCGAGCCAAGCTGAACCGCCTTTTGATTCAGCAGGATAAGGCGGCCGGCATCGTTGAACCGGTTATACAGTCCGTAAGGGGAAATACCGATTGAACAGGTCGGCGCTCCCATGATGGCAACGGTAGGCGGGAACTGCAAGCATTTGGACATGCCCTGAAAATGCACCGACATTTTGTTCTTTTCGTATATGTCGGTGATCCTGGGTCCGGACAGGGTGTAAATCTCCTTATAATTGAATGAATCGGATTTTGCCATTTTTTCTCTAGTAAAATAGGTTGAAAAGACCGGTTCCGCAGGTTCCGGCAAATGAATTAAAATCCGGGCGTCAGTATGTTCGGGAAACCCATGGCTGACACCCGGAATATCATGCTTCATTGTTGTGAAAAGGCAGTGCAATCAGCACTTTCCCTGCCATACGTTGACATTTTTCTTTCTTTTTTCCTTGGTGGGTTCCACATCGGGTTCTTCGGGAATACCCTCCTCTGCGCTTAAATCAATGGGCATTTTTGTCGTTGGACAGGGTTTGACTTTGCCAAACAGCAAATCGGCAGAAACCCTTATGGAATCGGGAGTGCCGGAGAAGTTGCACACCACGGCGTCGGCCAGGGTGGTGGTTCCTTTGCGGTACGGGAAATTGGTCACGACAACCACGTCATGACCTGCCTTTTTGAGCGCTTTAACAAGATGGGTGTTGTTCCCTTTTTTCTCAATTCGGGCATAGTAGTTGGTCATCACCACCAGGTCGGCATCCTCTGCTAATTTCAAAGCTTCTTCCACATCCTCTTCGGAAGCATGGAAAGCGGTATCATCCAGGATAAGATTGGTGGAATGCTTTGTCATCTGTTCACAGAACATGTGGGCATGGCTGTACATATCTTTTCCGAGGAATTCGTAAGGGATGCATTGTTCAATTACCAGAATCCTCTTGTCTTTGCTTAACGGAAGCATTTTTTTATCATCGCGGACCACCAGCAAAGCCTTGTGTGCCACTTCCCAGGAAAAATCCCTGTTTTCTTTGCTCCGTACAATGGCTGCGGTTTCCTTCGGATCCATTTTGCCGGCTTTTTCAAACAAGCCCTGGTCGTACTTTCTGTTAAGCAAACGACGAACGGCATCGTTCACCCGTTCTTCGGGAAGCCAGCCTTCTTCGACCGCCTTTTTGATTCCGAACAAACACTGTGAACGCGATTCGTCGTCGGCTTTGAGCAATATCGTATCCACGCCGGCTACAATGGCCATGGCGCAAGCCAGCGGAAGGGGCCATTTTTTCAGGATGGCGGCCATCCCGATCGCATCGGATACGATAATGCCGTCAAATCCCATTTCGCCTCTCAGCAGGTCGGTCAGGATTTTTTTCGATAGCGTGGCCGGATATTCCTCATCATAAGCCGGGAAAATGGTGTGGGCCGTCATAAGCGCCGATGCGCCGGCATCCACGCCTGCCTGGAAAGCTTTCAATTCCACATTCTGCATGCGTTTTTTATCGCCCCGGCAGACATCGAGCGTATCGTGTGCATCGGTTGCAGAATCGCCACGGCCGGCGAAGTGCTTGATGGTGGCTGTGACGCCCGCATCCTCATATCCGCGGACTGTCGCTTCGATAAACTTCACGACAACATCCGGATCGTCGCCAAAAGAGCGGACACCGATTTCGGGATTCAGCGGATTGATGTTCACATCGCAGACAGGGTGATAGAACTGGGTTACCCCCATGGCCGCCATTTGCCTTCCCATGAGGTTGGCGATCTTATAGGCAAGCTCCGCATCCCCTATGGCAGCAATGCCCATCGGAGGTATGAATTGCAATACCCCGCCCGAGGAATAGTCGTTTTTGAAATCGCCTTCCATATCGATGGTAACGTGGAGCGGAATACCGGAAGGCCTGTCCATGGCGATTTTCTGCAGGTTGTTGAGCGCTTCGGTGAGTTCTTCGGGTGTAACGCTAATGCCAAAGGCGCGCGAGTCGAACCAGGTATGGGCAATATCGAAATAATCCGCCGGCTTTTCAAAGTTTGGATCCACTTGTGAGCGTCCCCAGTAAAGATTCTTGCAGGTTTCCAGCGCATAGGGTTCAAGACAGATGCCTCCCGCATGCAACCTGGTGATCTGTTCAATTCCGGAGGGCGTAGGGATGGCGCCCCGCCATGTAAAGGTGAGCAGTTGGCCGCATTTTTCCAGAAGACTCATTTTCGCGATTACCGCCGATATAAAAGCATCTCTTTCTTTAGACATAATGGTTCTCCTTAATGATTTGTCGGTTTTGCAATGTATATGTTAAATGGCTACAAATATTTATTCAGGAAAGGCTTGGGCTGGTAATTGCGGTCAAAGATCAGCGGATAGTCGGTTCTTCCCCGTACCGGCCAGTTGTTTTTCCAGGAGGTGTTGTCGCTGGTTCCCCAGAGGGTTACGCGGGTTACGAAGTCGCTGTGCTTCAGGAAGAGGTCGAAAAATTCGCCCATTCTGTTGTTCCAGGCCACCAGTACGGAATCGGGAAATCCCTCTTTGTAAGGGTTGAGTTTTGCCTGGTATTCGAAGCTGGCCGACACCTCGGCGCCCACATTCGGATCGGGGAATGGCAGCACCGACATGTCGAGTTCGGTGATCATCACGGAGGCTCCGGCGTTGCCAAAGGCCACGATCGCCTTTTCATACTCCTCCGGGGCCGGGTAATCCATCCCGATGTGCCCCTGCATGCCCACGCCGTCGATGCGAAGGCCGCGTTCGCGGAGCTGCCCGATCAGTTTCACTATGGCCTCCACTTTCCCGGGATACCATTCGTTGTAGTCGTTGTAGTAAAGCTCGGCATCGGGATCGGCTTCATGGGCATACTGAAAGGCCAGGGGGATATACTCCTCACCCAGGATCTGGTAAAACCTGCTTTGGCGGTAAGATCCGTCATCATTAAAGGCCTCGTTGACCACGTCCCATCCCTTCACCTTGCCTTTGTAGCGACCCACCACGGTGTAAATATGGTCTTTCATTCTTTGGGTAAGCACCTCCGGGGAGACGTTGTTTCCCAGGGAGTCGGTAAAGAACCACCGTGGAGCCTGGGAGTGCCAGATGAGGACATGGCCCGTGATGAACATGTTGTTGGCTTCGCCGAAGGCCACCAGCTGGTCGGGCATTTCCCAGTTGAATTCCCCCTCCCGGGGCTGTATAGGACCCGGTTTCATGCAGTTTTCAGCCACGATGGCGTTAAAGTGCTTTTTGATGAGTTCCGCACCGGCCGAATCCTTGCCGGTGATCTCCCGTCCGCTCATGGCTGTGCCGATATAAAAATCATCGGCGAAGGCCTCTTTGAGGGTTGCGCCGGCACCGGTTCCGGTCCGGGGCTGGCAGCCGTAAAGGGCCAGTAACACTCCGCCAAGGAGGAAAATGGTTTTGAAAGTATTTTTCATGTTATTCATAATTAAGTGGTTGAGTTTCAATCCGAAAAACAAGGGTTTATCTTTAGTGTTACTCATCATGCCGTGTTGGTGACGTATGGTCGGATCATTCGTCCGCGGAATTTGTCAGGTGTTGATTATTCATGCTATTCCCGTCGGTTCTCCAGTTCTTTCTGGATCCGGGTTTCCATTTTTTTATCGATCTCGTAAACAAAAAGGCAGAAGGCTACCGCCACAAAGAAGGTGAGGGTTGGGAAAACGCTGATGGAAAGTTTAATGCCGCCGATCGTTTCAGGCGACTGGACTGCCAAGCTTTCGGAGTATCCGAAGATGGCAAGGATTCCGGCTACCAGGGCACCACCGATGGCCAGCCCGGCCTTCAGCCCGAAGATCATCGCCGAGAAGATGATGGCTGTGGCCCGGCGGTTGTTTTTCCACTCCGAGAAGTCGGCCACATCGGCGATCATGGCCCACAGAATGGGGGTTCCGATGCCATAAAAGAACATATGGAGCAGCTGGGTCAGGAATACCAGGGCGACGGACCGGGGAGCGAAAAAATAATAGGCCAGAAGGCAAAGCGACGCCACCAGGAGGCTGATGCCGAAGACGTCGCGTTTGCCGAATCGGTCGGCCAGCGGCTTGGAGAGGCTAATTCCGATAATGCTCATGATGATACCCCCGGCGTTGAAGAGGCTGAAGGCCGAAGTAGGGGCATCCTCGGGCCAGGAGAATCCCACCAGGCCCAGGCCGGTAAGCAGGCTGTTAAGACCTGCGATGAAGCGGTTGAAGCCCACATTATCCAGGAAGCGGGCCATGTGCTCTTCACTCAGGTAGTTCTCGAAATAATACACCATCATACCTCCTTTCAGGGAGAGGGTGATGAAGATGAAAACCGTGATGATGAGCATGGAAATCCAGGGCTTGTTTTTGAAAAGGTCGCGCAGGTCGGTGAGCACGCTGGATTGTTGTTCGGGTTTGGGGATGATCCTTTCGCGGGTGGTCAGAAAGGTGATGACGAAGAAAACAACTCCTATTCCGGCAAAAAGCATCATGGTGTTCTCGAAGCCCCTGGTTTTGTCGCCGTCGCCGAGGATAAGCACCAGGGGGAGCAAAAGGCTCTGAACGATGAACTGGGCGATCATCACCGCGACGAACCGGTAACTCGACAGGCTGTTGCGTTCGCCCATGTCGCCGGTGATCACCCCGCTGAGGGAGGCATAGGGCAGGTTGTTGGCCGAGTAGGCAATCACAAGCAGGATGTAGGTGATCAGGGCATAGGCCACCTTGCCCCCCGGGCTGAAATCGGGGGAGCTGAAGGCCAGGATGGCCATTACGCCGAAAGGTACGGCTGTCCATAGGATCCAGGGCCTGAATTTGCCCCAGCGGGTGTTGGTGCGGTCGGCGATGATCCCCATCACAGGATTGAAAAAGGCGCCGATCATCCCGCCCGCAAAGATGATGGCTGAAGCGGTAGCAGGCGGAATTTTGAAAACGTCGGTATAGAAAAAGGCCAGAAAGGTCATCAGGGTCTGGAATATCAGGTTGGCCGCCAGGTCTCCCAAACTGTACCCGATTTTTTCCAGAACGGAAATCTTTTGTGAGGGTGCGTTCATACGGTAACTATTTTTTGTGGTGAGATTCCGCTTTGATCTGCAAAGATAAAAAACTCTGAAGACGGCATTCTCCCGAACGGCAAATTGTTCGGAGCTGAGCATCTTTCCCGTACCTTCAGACGGGAGTTTTCCCGCTGCGGGAACAGATTGTCGCTGAAATCAGGAAGGTGTTTTCACGGCCGCACAGCGGTCAGGCGAGGGAGAACGGTATTGCACCTTCCGGTGCTCCGTAAATCCGCTCTTTCATCGTTCATCCGTTACAGGGCGGGGTAATCCTGCCTGTCTGAATCATCGTGGATGATTTGCCGGATGGCTTCCGCCGGTGGTTATTCGGAAGGCTCCGGGGCCCTGTAAAACTCGGAACCGGGGAGAAAGGAGGGGCGGAAGTCGCTGCTTGCAAGCCGGTATCCGACGCCGTACAGGAGCAGGACGTCGGCAGCCAGTCCGGAGAGATCGTCCCTGCCTTTCAGGTATTCATCGGCCGGGGTGTGATAGACCGAATCCCAGTAACCCCTTATGATTGCTGCGGTCTTTTCCCGGCCGTATTTTTCGGCGTCGGTGTACCCCTTTGCGAAAACGGCGGGAATTCCCCGTTTGACAAACGGGAACTGGTCGGAGCGAAAAAACATGCCGTTGTCGGGATCGGGGTCAGGGGTGATATAACGGCCTTGTCTCGCCGCTTCGACGGATACCAGGCTGTCGAGGTTGGAGTGGCCGTATCCTGTGAGGGTGAGGTCTTTGAATCTTCCCAGGAAAAGGATCACGTCGCTGTTGATGCAAGCCACGGTACCCTCCAGGGGGATTGCGGGGTGAAGGGTGTAGTATTCCGATCCGAGCAGTCCTGATTCTTCACAGGTGGGACAGAGGAATAGTACCGAGCGGGCAGGCTGCGGACCGGTCTTGAACCGGCGGGCGGTTTCAATAAGCCAGGCGACCCCGCTGGCGTTGTCGGTGGCGCCGTTGAAGATACTGTCGCCCCGCACGGGGGTCCCGGTACCCAGGTGGTCCCAGTGCGCCGTGTACACCACCGTTTCTTCCGGCCGGGTGGCTCCCCTGACCCATCCTCCGACGTTGGAGGAGACCCCGGTTCTGAATTCGTTCCTGATCCATCCCGAGACGGAGACGGGCAGCGGGAAGGGCCTGAAATCAGAAGCTACGGCATTTGCCTTAACCGTGTCGAAATCGAGTCCGCAGGCCCCGAAAAGCCGGCGGGCGGCGGCAGCGCTTATCCACCCTTCCAGATCGCACCGGTCGCGGTACCCGTCTTCCGGCTCCAGGTATATGCGGGTTGTTTCGCCATTGTTGCTGACCACATTCCAGCCGTAACCCGCCGGGCCGTTTTCGTGAATGATGAGACAGGCCCGGGCTCCCTGCCGGGCCGCCTCCTCAAATTTATAGGTCCAACGCCCGTAGTAGGTCATCTCGTTTCCCTTGAAATAACTGCCTTCGCTGCCGTATCCCGGATCGTTCACAAACACCAAAATCGTCTTTCCCTTCACATCCACGCCCGCAAAGTCATTGCGGTCATATTCGGGTGCCGTGATGCCGAAACCGGTAAACAGGAGTTCCGATTTCTCAAGCGCCAGAAAGGGACTTACCTTCCGGGTGAAGGCGACGTAATCCGATATCTTGTCCAGTTTCAGTTCCCCGGCCGGCGTGGAGAAATCGAGGGTGGGGGAGATCGACGAGGTGACCTGCAGAATGGGCACCTTCTGGAAGTAACTGCCGTTGAAGGCCGGTTCCAGGCCGGCCTTTTCCATCTCCCGGGCGATGTAGCCTACGATGGCCGGTTCTTCGGGCGACATGGGCATTCTGCCCCGGGTGCTGTCGGAGGCCAGGGCCAGGATGTGCTTCTCCAGGTTGCCGGTGATTTTCCCGGTATTCTCCTGCCGCCCGGAGGGCGTGCATCCGGAAAGGAGCAGGGCGGCAAAAACAATTACGGACTGAATCTTCGTCCTGCTGAAAAATGCATGAAGCGCCATTTTCATCTCATATTTATTAAATGTACATACGATCTAAACCCTGGCGACGGGAACACGGCTTCCCGCTCGCCGTCCGATTGGATAGCAGCCCGTTTCGACATTCCGGCCGCAGGCTCAGTTCAGCTTGTAGAGCTGCGGTTTCCCGAGGCCTGCCTTTTCCATTTCCGCAAGCTGCGTTTCCGCATCGCCGACGATTACATACACCATGCTTTCAGGCCTGATATAGCGTTTTGCCAGACTGACATGCGATACGGGAGTCAGGGAGCGGATGAATTCCTGTTCCTGTCTGATATAATCGACCGGTTTGCCAAATCCGCTGATGTTCTCGAGCATGCCGAGCTTGGCCTGAAGGGTTTCGAATTCGCGGGCATTCGAGCGGATGAGCGCATTCCGGGTGAAGAGAACATCTTCCGGACTGATTTCGCGGGTATACTTATCCATTTCATCCCTGAAAATCTGAAGTGATTCGAGGGTGGCCGTCGAGCGTACGCTGGAGGAGGCGGAAAATTCCCCGTACCGGCGGCCTCCGGAGAAGGCGGAGCGTGCCCCGTAGGTGAATCCCTTTTCTTCCCGCAGAATGAGGTTCAGGTTGCCGTTGAAAGAGCCGCCCAGTTTGTAGTTCACCACGGAGGCGGGGAAAAAGTCGTCGCTGGTTCGGGGGAACCCCGGGCCGCCGATCTGTATGACCGACTGTTTGGCGCCGGGCACATCCACAAAATAGATCCCCGAATTGACGGGTTTCACGGGGAGAGTGACCTCTGGCAGCTTCACGGGGAAGGGTTTCCATTTTTTCACCAGACTTGCGATAGCCTTCTTCACCCTTTTGCCGTCGACGTCGCCCGCGACGTGAAGACGGGCAACCGAGGGTGAGAAAGCGGCGGCGTAGAAATCCCGGAGATCGCCGGGGGTTATGGAGGTGACAGAAGCCAGGGTGCCTTCGGCATCGGTGGCCAGAATGTGCTCCCTGCCATAAACCAGCTGTCTTAAAGCATTTGCCGCCAGGTAGTTGGGGTTGGCGGCATTTCTCTTCAGGTTGCTGATCATCCGGTTCTTGACGAGGACGAATTGCTCCTCATCGAAGCGGGGTTCCAGAAGGATTTCCTCCACCAGTTGCATGGTTTTTTCAAAATTCCTGGCCAGGGTGGTAACATTCAGGGTTATGGTTTCCGTTCCGGCGCTGACCGATATCCGGGCGCCCAGCAGGGCTATGATTTCCTCCAGTTCCTGAGGTGTTTTATTCCGGGTACCTTCGGTCATCATGGCCGACAGGAAGGAGGCGAGGCCCTCTTTCCCTGCCGGATCGAGCAGATGTCCCCCGTCGAGCACCAGGGAACACTGCACCAGCGGAAGTTCGCTGTTCCGGATGCCCCAGGCCTTCAGGCCGTTTTTGTAGTGTGCGGTCCAGACCATGGGAAGGGTCACCTCGGGATCCGGTCCCAGGGGAGGTTCGATGGACCGGTCGAATGAGGAGGGGGTGCGCACTGCCTTTTCTTCAATGCCACCCGTTCCGGTTTTCACTTCCAGGGCTTCGGTGATTTTTTCTTCCACCACGCCGGCTTTGACGGAGCCTTCGGCCGCCAGGGCGACCATCCCCCTGGGGACAAAACTGGTGGCAACATAGTGTTTCCCTTTGATATAGCGTTCGTACACCCGTTGTACATCATCGATCGTAACCGCCTGGTAAGCCGCAAGTTCTCTGGTGAGGTACCCCGGATCTCCGGCGTATTCGTTGTAACGGGCCAGCTGGAAGGACTTCCCGAGCACCGAATTCATCTGGTTGTACATCATGGTTTCAAGTCCGGCCTTTATTTTTGTCAGGTCGTTTTCCGAAATACCCTCTTTCTCAAATCTTTCGAAGGCCCCGAAGACCGATTTCTCCACCTCGGCGAGGCTCATCCCGGCATTGGCATTGACATTCACCTGGAATTGCCCGGCCAGTTCCTGGGCCATGTTGAAAGCCCGCACCTGCGAGGTGAGTTGTTTCTCCTTCACCAGCACGTTGTAAAGGGGCGCTTTTTTCCCGTCGCTGAGCAGCTGGGCCAGGATGCTGAGGGCATAACTGTCGGGGCTGTATTGTTCACCGGTGGCCCAGGCCATGGTAAGCTGGGGCATGGTGGCAAAGTTGTCCTCGTGGTAAAGCTTGACCGTGCGGGGCAGGGTCACCGGCGCGGGCTTGAGATCCTCCACCTTTTTCCCTCCGGGAATCTCCCCGAAGTACTTCTCAACCAGCGGTTTTACCTGGTCGGGCTCTATGTCGCCGGCAATCACCAGGGTTGCATTGTTGGGCACGTAATAGGTGCGGTGGAATTCCCTGACATCCTCCACCGTGGCGTTGTACACGTCTTTCATTTCACCGATGGTCTGCCAGCTGTAAGGATGCCCCACGGGATAAAAATTCTTGTCGAGGACATATCCCCTGTGGCCATAGGGCCGGTTGTCGTAGTTCTGCCGTTTCTCATTCTGGACGACATTCTGCTGGTTGGCAAAGGCCGGTTGGGTTACCGTATTGATCAGGTATCCCATCCGGTCCGATTCCATCCAGAGGATCATTTCTAGGGCATTCTTGGGAACCACTTCGTAATAGACGGTACCGTCCTTGTTGGTGCCGCCGTTCAGGGTTCCCCCGGCATTCTGGATCTTCCTGAAAAACTGATCCTGCGGCACGTTCTCCGATTCCTGGAACATCATGTGTTCGAACAGATGGGCGAATCCGGTCTTCCCCGGTTTTTCCCGGTTGGATCCCACATGGTACTGTATGGCCACAGCCACCACCGGATCGGACGGGTCGACATGGAGGATCACATCCAGTCCGTTGGGCAGGGCGTACTTTTCGAAGGGAATGGAAAACCTGGCCTGGCTTTGGGGTTCGCCGGCCGCAGAAACGGTAAGGAAAGCAAGGGTTAACGCCATAAAAAAGGTGATTTTTTTCATACTGTCCGGAAGATTTGATTACGGGGGTGAAGTTATCATTTTATCCGGATCGGAGAATGGTCATCCGGAAATAGCTCCCTGACGACGAAACGTGCCTGAACCCACGAAGGCTGGCAGCACCGGAAATGGTTTTCTGCCGGGATTCACCCCGAACGAAAAACCACTATCTTTACCGCAAGTCGGTTTCCTTCCCTGATACGTTGGTTTAGGTATTCAGAAGGTTGTATGTTCCGGTTTCCTCATTTCTCAACTATGCAACGGCCGGAGACTGCCGCCGGGAAGGATTTCCTGTCCTGATAAAATGAAAGGGTTCTTATGGGTGTTAACATGTTTTTTGCCAAGAAATGCAGCGTGTGTCTTCTGGGGTGTTTATCGTTGTCCGGCGGTTTTGTGGCGGGTCAGGAAGCGGAGGCTTCAGGGCATCCGGATATCAGCCTGCCCATGGAAGAAAGGGCTGCGCTGCTGGTGTCCCAGATGACCCTGGAAGAAAAAATCAGCCAGCTGGTATATAATGCTCCGGCCATTGACCGGCTCGGAATTCCGGCCTACAACTGGTGGAACGAGTCTCTTCACGGGGTGGCGCGTGCCGGGTACGCCACGGTTTTCCCGCAATCGATCACCCTGGCGGGCTCCTGGGACAAGGATCTGGTCCTGCGTGTGGCTGCCGTCATATCGGATGAAGCGCGTGCCAAGCATCACGAGATGGTCAGGCGCGGAAAGCGGGGCATTTACCAGGGCTTAACCTTCTGGTCGCCCAATATCAACATTTTCAGGGATCCCCGTTGGGGAAGGGGGCATGAAACCTATGGCGAGGATCCATACCTTACCGGCCGGCTGGGGCTCTGTTTTGTCAAAGGTCTGCAGGGCGACGATCCCCGGTATCTGAAAACCGTGGCCACCGCCAAGCATTTTGCCGTTCATTCGGGACCGGAGCCCCTCCGTCACGAGTTCAATGCCGAAGTAGGAGACAGGGACCTGTTTGAAACTTACCTGCCGGCCTTCCGCACCCTGGTGGTCGAGGGAAAGACGGCTTCGGTGATGGGGGCTTACAACCGGTTCCGTGGTACTCCCTGCTGCGCCAATCCCTATTTGTACGGACTATTGCGGGATGAATGGAAATTCGGGGGGTATATCGTATCAGATTGCTGGGCGGTCCATGATTTTTTTCAGACCCATGGTTTTTCGAAAGATGAAGCCGAAGCGGCTGCGGCCGCCGTAAAAGCCGGCACCGACCTGGAATGCGGAGCGGCCTATCCCGCACTCACAGAAGCGGTCCGGAGGGGTATCATTGCCGAATCCGACATTGACCGGGCCGCCCGGCGTCTTTTCCTGGCCCGCTTCAGGCTGGGAATGTTCGACCCCGAAGAAAAGGTGCCCTGGGCTTCGATTCCCTATTCGGCCAATGCCTCGGATAAAAACCGTACCCTTGCACGGGAGGCGGCCCGCAAAAGCATCGTGCTGCTGAAGAATGAAAACAACCTGCTCCCGCTTTCCAAAGAGCTGAGAACCATTGCGGTGATAGGTCCCAATGCCGGCAACCCGGAAGCGTTGCTGGGAAATTATCACGGTATTCCGGTGAAGCCGGTCACCGTGTTGGAGGGGTTGCGAATAAGGCTTGAACCGGAGGTAAGGGTGTTGCATGCCCCCGGTTGTCATTTGACAGAGGGAATCCACAACCTGGAACCGGTTCCCTCCGTTTACCTGATGACGGCAGAGGGGAAGCAGGGGGTGACCGGCGAGTATTATGCCAATGCAGCACTGGAGGGTAAGCCTGCCTTTGTCAGGGTGGACGACCAGATCGATTTTTACTGGGAATCGGGCTCCCCGGCGCCGGAACTGCCCGATGACAATTTCGGCATACGGTGGACCGGCTATCTGGTGCCACCGGTTTCGGGGAGTTACCATTTCGGAACCTGGGCCATGCCTTCCGTGGTGCTGTGGCTCGAAGGGGAACAACTGGTGGCATTCGAATCGGAGCACCATGCTTTGCATCAGGAACGGACTGTGGTTCTGGAAGCCGGCAAGAGATACAAGTTCGTCTGTGAATACAAAAACCGGGTTGGCGACGGCGATGTGCGCTTTCTATGGTCGCCTCCCGGGAAGGATCTCCGGGCCGAAGCCGTGGAAACCGCCAGGAAGGCCGACGCGGTGATTCTTGTGCTGGGGCTATCCCAGCGTCTGGAAGGGGAGAACATGCCCCTGGTGGTGGAGGGCTTCCATGGCGGAGACCGCACCCATCTGAATCTTCCGGAGGTTCAGCAGAACCTGATGGAAGTCCTGCAGGCCACAGGGAAACCGTTGGTGCTGGTTCTGATGAACGGCAGCGCCTTGTCGGTCAACTGGGCCGCCGCCCATGTGCCTGCCATCCTGTCGGCGGGTTACCCGGGGCAGGAGGGAGGGCTTGCCGTGGCCGATGTGCTGTTCGGGGATTACAACCCTGCGGGCAGGCTTCCGGTAACCTACTACAAATCGGTCGATCAGCTCCCGGCTTTTGAAAATTATGACATGGCCGGGCGTACCTACCGCTATTTTTCTGGCGACCCGCTCTATCCTTTCGGCCACGGGCTCAGTTATACCTCCTTTGCCTATTCGGAGCTGAAATTTCAGGAACGGGTGGCTGCGGGGAAACCGGCCGAAATCTCCGTGCGGGTGACAAATTGCGGGGAGAGGGCCGGCGATGAGGTGGTGCAACTGTACCTTACCGATGAAAAGGCTTCCACTCCCCGTCCCATCCGGCAGCTGGAAGGTTTTGAAAGGGTGTTTTTGAAACCGGGCGAGTCGCGGGAGGTAAGCTTTACCCTGCAGCCCCGTCAGCTGTCCGTCATAAACGATCGGAACCTCCGCGTGATCGAGCCGGGATGGTTTACCGTCACGGTGGGCGGTAAGCAACCCGGTTTCACCGGCGACGCCGACGCCCACACCACCGGGGTGGTCTCCGGAAGGTTCCTTGTTACCGGGAAAGCTTTTCCTTTTAACGAGAGATGAGGGCTTGCCGGCGGGTCATGAGAGAGCGCCTCCGCTTTTCATCATGGTTCCCCTTGCTTCCGGACAGGCCGGCACGGCGGTTCGAGACCGATACGGAACGATGGCCTTCCCTCCGGGTTGTTGAAGGAGTGCTGAACCAACCGGACCCTGTTTTACGGGCACCGGGAAACCAGCGGGCCCGGGAGGCCTGTCCGCTCACCTGCCGATGCGGTACGACAGCTTCAACAGGATAATATTTTCCGGCATGGCGTCGAATAGCCTTTTCAGGTCGCGTCCCAGCTTAAAAGAGCCCTCTTTTGTATCCGCATGCCTTCCCTGTGACCATACCAGATAGAAGGTGGACCCCGGAGCGTATTCCCACCGCAGTACCATGTTCGAAAGGAATTCCTTCACATTGAAATCGGGCTGGCTGATTTCCGTCGCGCCCCAGCCTGCCTCCTCGATCAGGTATTTTTGTTTGGCCGGATCATAGCTGATTTCCTGGGAATCGTACACCCTGTAGCGGTCGCCGGGTTTGTCTGCCCGGCTGTCGGTGATTCTTTTAAGATCGGAATAGCGCCCGGAGGCAATGAAGGGTTGGCCCCAATACTGGATTGTCAGCTCGGGTGTCAGGTTGAGATTGACCCGGAAGGAGGCGTTTGCCGTATGCCTGTCGAGCGTTCCGAACAGGTAACGGGGGATGCCGTTGTTTTGTTTCCGGGTGATGTACTGCAGGGTGGTGCGGCTGAAATCGTACCCGGGGTTCATCGAGAAGCTAAGGGCATTGAGGGGTTTCCAGGCAATTTCGGCTTCCGTGCCCCGGCTGTACGAAAAATCCCGTACGAAACTTTCGTTCAGGTAACCTTCCAGTTCGACGGTCAGCTTTTTATGAACATCGGAGCCAATTTCCCCCCAGAAGTTATAATTGCCGGGTATGCGAAGGGCGGGGCCTCCCCGGAGGGCATTCATGCTAAGACCCTCCAGGTTGAGATTGCCGCCGAATTCGAAATACCAGTAATTGAGGAAGGAGGTATGAAGGTTGAAGTTACCCCCCCTGGCAGTATTGTCTCCCCCGAAGTTCCATTCGGTCCATTGGTTCAGGTTGGCCTGGAATTCCCGGAATACCAATACGGGATTGAAAATGCGGTACCCTACCCAGATAACCTGCAGGAGGTTGTCCGCTTCGCGCAGGTACCCTACGTCATTCAGTTCGAGTCCGGGGGATTTGAAGGTGAGGCCGGTGAGAAACCGCCATTTGCCTGCGAATTCGCCCAATGAGACCATTCCTCCGTAGCCGGAAAGGGAGGTGCGGGTGGAATCCACGCCCATGTAAGTGGCATCGGGCCGCTGGTACAGCCGGCTCCAGGCTTCCTGGGTCTGGGTGATGGCGCCGGGGGATCCGGCCACCCTGCTGCCGTAAAGGTTCACGTCGAGTTCCCAGTTTTTATCGTTCCACTTGTGCACCAGATCTACGCCCCCGGCATAAGCCGACCGGTGAAGGAGCATCAGCTCCTCGTCGCGCAGGGAGCGGTTTACGGAGGTTGCGATGCCTCCCAGACAGGTGTTTCCTTCGTCGAAATCCTGCTGGATCCGTGCTACGGCATAGTTGGTGAAGGGTTCGGAGGGCACCCTGGTTTCCGTCGTGAGGCCTCCGGTTCGCGCATATTCCTTGGCGGTCATGCTTTCAAGCAGTCCGACCGACAGCCCCCCGGCGGTTTTACCTGTCAGCTTGGCGGCTCCCAGAATCCTGGTGCTCTGGGGGGCTATGACATAATTCCCGGCTCCGGGGTCCGGCAGATGATGAGGCGGCCGGCCGATGCGGCGCGAATAGAACATGCCTTCGTCGGCAAGGTCGCCATCGCCGAAATTCAGCCCGTAGTGCAGGATGTTTTTGCCCTCGATGAAAAAGGGCCGCCGTTCGCCGAAAAAGGTCTCGTAGGTGGAAAGGTTGACTTCGGACGGATCCGCCTCCACTTGTCCGAAATCCGGATTGACGGTAAGGTCCAGCGTAAGATAGTTGGTGATGCCGATCTTGGCATCCAATCCCGCTGCCAGGTTGTTGCGATACCCTTTGGACCGGAATGGGTTTCCCGGTTCCTTTTCAAACCGTTCGCTCCTTGCCACCACGTAAGGCATAATGTCGGCTATGTTGTGCGACTCAATGGAATCAAGACCGGAGATCCTTCCGAACTGGGATACAAAACCGGGCTGGCTGCGCTGTACAGGCTGCCACAGGGAAGTTTCCTCCTTGCGGAAAATATAGCGGACCGCCTCGAATCCCCATTCCTGTTCCTTGTTCTCCCCAAAACGGAGCTGGGTGAGGGGAATGCGCATTTCGGCATACCATCCCAGGGAATCGTGGCTTGCTGCGGCCCACCAGATGGGATTCCAGGTATCGTCTTCGTTGTTGCCGTCGTTGGAGACGATAAAGTCGTATTTTACCCCCGCCGCTGTCAAGGCAAAGGCAAAAGCGGTTCTTTTGTCATCGTACGAGTCGAATTCCACTCCGGCCACATCGCCGTCGACCCTGTCACGCCGGGTGAGACGGCGCACAATGCTGTCGGGTGCGGAATCGAACATTTTCATCCCCACATACAGGTTATGCAGGTCGTATAATACCGCAAAGGAGGTTTGCAGGGAAGGCTCCGCCCCTTCGTCGGGCTGGTGCTGGGTGAAACGGTTCTCCCAGGATGCGGCGGCCCAGACCTCTTCATCAAGCAGGCCGTCTATCGCAGGGTGCCCGGAGGTTAATTTATAGGCTGAAAAGCTCCTTTTTTCCGGAGGCTGGCCAACCGCCGGAAGGAAAAACAAAGCAAAAAGCAACAACAGTAACCTCTTCATGAACGCCGGTTTCATAGGTATAAGACTCACCCGGTCACGGCTTGTTACACCGGTAACGGAAATATCCGACAAAATATTTCTTTTCCTCCGGTTCAAGGAAAAAAACCGTAATAAGCCATAAAATTACCCTTCCGGTGCGGTAGTCATCCTCATTCCGTCAGGTTATCTGCCATATCCTTGCAGGGAGTGTGATTCCTTCAGAAAATCAGGGCCGCTGGCGGTTAATCTCTTAATCACCCATTCAAAGGAGGGTTTTGTTAAGGTTATTAGCGGGTTTTGCTGCCGCGCTGCATTTTCTTCACGCAATATTCCGGTTTTCTGCAAAGATAATGCGGCTCCCCCGCCTACGGTGGCATGGAACCACTATGAATCCAATGCGTCGTACCCCGTTGGTGCCTTTAAGTTTCCTGCTTGTTTCACCGGAGAATGGGTAATGGAAACGAATATCTGCGGCGGTAACATCAATAAGCTTGCAATGGCTTCCGTCATTTTTTCATTCAGGCATGGAGTCGGCACGTTGCTGAGGTTAAATAAAGGATATTTGAAAAATAAATTGCCGCTGCAGTTGTGAGGATTTTCTAAATTGCACCGTGATTTTCAGTCAGGGGAACGCCATCATACGGCACAACAAACCGCGAAGCCATGCCAAAACGTAAGGATATCCGCAAGGTGCTGATCATAGGGTCGGGTCCGATAGTCATCGGGCAGGCCTGTGAGTTTGATTATTCCGGGACCCAGGCGTGTAAGGCGCTGCGCTCCATGGGTTACGAGATTGTTTTGGTGAATTCGAATCCCGCCACGATCATGACCGATCCGGGGATGGCCGATATAACCTATGTGGAGCCCCTGAACGAGTACGCCCTGGAGGAGATCATCAGCAAGGAAAGGCCGGATGCCTTGTTGCCGAACCTGGGTGGGCAGACCGCGCTGAACCTGTCGTTGCAGCTGCATCGCAAGGGCATTTTGTCGAAGTATGGGGTGGAGATGATCGGTGTGCGTGCCGGGGCCATCGAAAAGGGGGAAGACCGGGTAGCCTTCAAGGAGATGATGGAGCAGCTTGGCATCGGGATGCCCCGGAGCAGGGCTGTAAACAGTGTCGAGGATGCAGAAACGGTGGCGGCAGGATTGGGCTATCCGGTGGTGGTCCGGCCGGCCTATACCATGGGGGGAACCGGAGGGGGGCTGGTATACAACGTGGAAGAGCTGCGCACGGTGGCCGGCCGCGGACTGGCGGCGAGCATCGTAAACCAGGTGCTGATCGAAGAATCGGTGCTGGGATGGGAGGAACTGGAACTGGAGGTGGTTCGGGATGCCAGAAACAGGATGATCACCGTTTGTTTCATCGAAAATGTCGATCCCATGGGGGTCCACACCGGCGATTCCTTCTGCGTGGCGCCGATGCTGACCATTTCACCCGAGTTGCAGGAAAAACTGCAGGGCTATGCCTACATGATCGTGGAGGCCATCGGGGTTATCGGGGGTACCAACGTGCAGTTTGCCCATGATCCTGCCACGGGAAGGGTGGTGGTCATAGAGATCAATCCGAGGACTTCCCGGTCGTCGGCGCTGGCCAGCAAAGCCACCGGTTTTCCGATTGCCTTTGTTTCGGCTCTTTTGGCCGGGGGGATGACCCTTGATGAGATTCCCTACTGGCGGGAGGGTACCCTTGATAAATACACTCCTTCTGGTGATTACACGGTAGTGAAGTTTGCCCGGTGGGCGTTTGAGAAATTCGAGGGGTTGGAGGACCGGCTGGGAACCCAGATGCAGGCGGTCGGCGAGGTGATGAGCATTGGAAAAAACTTCCGGGAGGCATTTCAAAAAGCCATCCGGTCGCTTGAAATCGGGCGGGCGGGATTGGGTTTTGCAAAAGACTTCCACAGGAGATCGCTGCCTGAGCTTTTGGTGATGCTGAACCAGCCGTCGAGCGAAAGGCAGTTCATTCTGTATGAAGCTTTGCGGAAAGGAGCTGCGGTGGAAGAGCTGTCTGCCAGGACCGGCATCAAGGCATGGTTTATCGGGCAGATGAAAGCGCTGGTGGAGTGCGAGGAGGAGATCCTTTCCCACGCCGGATCCCTGTTACCCGACGGATTATTTGCGCGGGCCAAGAAAGAGGGTTTCAGCGACAAATACCTGGCCATTCTAACGGGCGTTGCCGAGGAGGAGATACGGGAACGCCGGCTGGCGCTCGGACTTGAGGAGTCGTGGGAACCGGTGCCGGTGAGCGGGGTGGAACAGGGAGCCTACTATTATTCAACCTACAACGCTCCGGACCGGGTGGAACCGGGGGGTCGCGCGAAGGTGATGGTCCTGGGGGGCGGTCCGAACCGGATAGGGCAGGGGATTGAGTTTGACTACTGTTGCGTTCATGCGGCTTTTGCCCTGCGCAGCGAAGGGTATGAGTCGATCATGGTCAACTGCAACCCCGAGACGGTGTCGACCGATTACGATACCTCCGACCGGCTCTATTTTGAACCGCTCACGGCAGAGGATGTGCTGAGCATTTACAACAAGGAGAAGCCCCTGGGGGTGATTGTGCAGTTCGGCGGCCAGACGCCGTTGAACCTGGCGGCCGAATTGGCTGCTGCGGGCGTTCGCATCCTGGGGACATCGCCTGAAACCATCGATCTGGCGGAAGACCGTGACCGGTTCCGGAAAATCATGGAAAAGCTGGGCATACCCCAGCCGGAGTCGGGGATGGCCGGCAACCTCGCTCAGGCTTTGGAGATTGCCGGGCGGATAGGCTATCCCCTGATGGTCAGGCCTTCTTATGTGCTGGGCGGCCGCGGCATGATGATCGTCAACGATGAGGAGATGCTGGCCCGCTATGTGGCGGCCGCGGTGGACGTAAACCCCGACCGTCCGCTGCTGATTGACAAATTCCTGGAAGACGCCATAGAGGCCGAAGCCGATGCCCTGTCGGACGGAAACGACGCTTTTGTGCCCACCGTGATGCAGCACATTGAATATGCGGGCATCCATTCCGGTGATTCAGCCTGCGTGATCCCACCGGTGGTGATGACCGAGCGGCACATCGAAACCATCCGCGACTACACGCGCCGGATCGCTCTGGAGCTGAAGGTGGTGGGGCTGATGAACATCCAGTATGCCATCTACGAGGATGTGGTGTACATCCTGGAGGCCAACCCGCGTGCGTCCAGAACGGTCCCCCTGGTATCCAAGGTGTGTAATGTGCCCATGGCCAAGATAGCCACCCGCCTTCTGCTGGGGCACACATTGGGCGAGTTTGGCCTTAAGGACAGGAAGATACCCCATTTCGGAGTCAAGGAATCGGTTTTCCCCTTTAATATGTTTCCCGCTGTCGATCCGTTGCTGGGGCCTGAGATGCGTTCGACGGGCGAAGTGCTCGGGATGGCCTCCAGCTACGGCATGGCCTTCTTCAAGTCGCAGGAGGCCACACAGACCAGTCTGCCAGTTGAGGGTACGGTGCTGATCACCATCGCCGACCGCGACAAGGAAAAAATACTGCCGGCAGCCCTCAATTTCAGGGATATGGGTTTCCGTATCGTGGCAACCCGCGGAACCGCCCGGTTTCTGGCCGGCCGCGGCATACCGGCGGAAGCCATTCTCAAGGTCTATGAAGGAAGGCCCAACATCGTAGATGCCATCAAGAACGGCGAAATCCAGCTTGTGGTAAACACGCCGGCCGGGCGGCTCAGCGAATACGACGACTCCTATATCCGCAAGAATGCCATCCGGTACAGGGTCCCTTACATCACAACCACTTCGGCAGCCCTTGCGGCGACCCGGGGGATCCGCGAAAGACTCAACGGGGCCTACCATGTGAAGTCGCTGCAGGAATACCACAAAAGCATGGAGGAGGATTAGTAGTTCCGCTCTCCTGTGTATCTTTACACCGGCAAACAACCGGGCAGCCCTGTACGGAAAGCAAAGAAAGGGGAGAAAACGGCTTGCATACGGCTGATTAAACAGGCAAACCCTTAGTGGATCAGGAGCCATGAGCAAAATAGTGAAAATAACTGGCGGCATTCTGTTGCTGGCCCTGGCCGGATATCTCCTCTGGCGTTTTTCCTTCCTGATTGTGTACACCCTGGTGGCTGCCGTGGTTTCCTTCCTTGGCCACCCGATCGTGCGGTTTCTCGAAACGGTAAGGTACAAGCAAATCAAAATCCCCCGTGCGGTATGCGCCATCCTGGCCCTTGTCCTGCTGCTGATTGCCTTCCTTTCGCTGTTTGCCATTTTTGTACCCCTGATCACCAGCCAGGTTCAAACCCTGTCTAAAATAGATCCCGGTACCCTGATGGTTAACCTGGAAATCCCGCTGAGATGGGTTGAAGGGCATTTGCGTGAATTCGGGCTGATTCCCGAAAACAGCACCATACGCGATGAACTCCTGCTCAGGTTGAAGTCCATCCTCAGCTTCTCCAGCATCTCCAATATCTTCAACAGCATCATCGGCGTGGCCGGTTCCTTTTTCGTGGCTCTCTTTTCCATCCTGTTCATAGCCTTTTTCTTTATCAAGGATGAAGAGCTTTTTGCCAAAGGCGTGCTCTTGTTTGTTCCCGGAAATAAACACACTTCCACCCGGAACGTAATGCGCCAGTCAAAAAGGCTGCTGACCCGCTATTTCGGAGGCGTTATCCTTGAGCTTCTGGGAGTTATGACCTGTATTACGCTGGGACTCACCATTCTTGGCGTGAAGAATGCGCTGTTGCTAGGATTTTTCGGAGGGCTTATGAACATCGTACCCTACATCGGGCCGGTGATAGGGACGCTTCTGGGCGTTGTCATCGGCGCCACGGCCGGACTGGCATCCGGGGAACCCCACCTGCTGCTCCTTCTTATCAAAAT
>JAEAME010000107.1_pt1 | contig 117092 bp, 91 predicted proteins | sample 8958731 | NCBI WGS metagenome assembly JAEAME01 (sample SAMN16933194, study PRJNA681113) | bioreactor sludge metagenome | isolation source: anerobic bioreactor sludge (Control) | place: India:Bengaluru | collected 2018-10-24
CAATTATTTATTTAATTATTTTTTGTATGAAAAACCACTATTTGAATGTTTCTGTTTGCGCATTAATTACTCTTTTATTTGCTGCATGTGCAAAAATCAATCCTCCGGTAAATGAGTTATATCGGTTTAACCAGTTGGGCTTTTATCCTTCTGAAGAAAAAATAGCAGTGCTGGATACGGTTGTTTCGGGACCGTTCTATATTAAAGAGCTTAACTCCGGGAAGGTAGTTTACGAGGGTCTGGTTTCTCAGCCCCGGTTGTCTGCCTTTTCGGAAAAGGAAACCGTTGTAATCCCTTTCTCCCAACTCCGCACTAAAGGTACTTATTTCATCGAAATTCCGGAAATAGGTAAATCATTGCCATTTGAAATTAAAGATTCGCTCTTTTCATCCCTGTCCAAAGCATCACTCAAGGCTTTCTATTTACAACGTTCGGGTACGGCAATAGAAGCGGAATTTGCCGGAAAATGGGAGAGACCAGCCGGTCATCCTGATACTTTGGTACGGATACATCCTTCGGCTGCAACAGCTGTTCGTCCGGCAGAATCTTTAATTTCTTCCCCCAAAGGTTGGTACGATGCAGGCGATTATAACAAATACATCGTGAATTCCGGTTTTACAGTGGGAATTCTGCTTTCATTGTACGAAGATTATCCACAGTATGCACAGAGCGTTTCGGTTCAGATTCCGGAAAGCGCGAATCAAACTCCCGATTTATTGGACGAGATCTGGTGGAATCTGGAATGGATGCTTTCCATGCAGGATCCGTCGGATGGAGGAGTGTATCATAAGTTAACAACTCCTTCATTCGAAGGGATGATTAAACCTACCGAATGCAAACAACCGCGTTATGTAATCGAAAAGTCTGTAACAGCTACACTTGATTTTGCCGCATCAATGGCACAAGCATCAAGGGTGTTTGCGCCCTTTGAAAAGGATTATCCGGAGGTTTCACAAAAAATGCTTCAGGCATCCATTCGTGCTTTCAATTGGGCTTTACAGCATCCGGATGCATTGTATAATCAGAGAAAAATGAATGCGAACTTCAAACCGGCAGTTTCAACCGGTGGATACGAAGATCGTTCTGCTACGGATGAGTTTTTCTGGGCAGCCACAGAATTATATATAACTACAGGCAACGATAAATATACGAGTTACGTAAAACAATATCTGCCCGAATCTTTTATTTTGCCTGTTTGGGGCAAAGTATCCGGACTGGCACAGATGTCATTAATCAGACACCGTGACAAGCTGGAGAAGGAGATGGGTACTCTGTCTGATTCTGCCGGAAAGCAGCTTATTAGTTATGTGGACAGTTGTTTGACAGGAGTGGAGCTTGCTCCCTACGCCGCTGCCTATGGCCGATCTGCAAAAGATTTCTTTTGGGGATGTAATTCAGACAAGGCATCCAATCAGGGCATTGCATTTCTGTATGCATATAGGTTAACAAACGATCGCCGTTATCTGACCAATGCATTACATACAATGGATTATTTATTAGGGAGAAATGCCACAGGTTATTGTTATGTAACCGGATTTGGCCATAAATCGCCGTTACATCCGCATCACAGACTTGCAGCAAGCGACGGTATTGATGAGCCGCTTCCGGGATTTCTGGTTGGAGGCCCGAACCCCGGCAAACAGGACGGGTGTGAATATCCGTCTTTAGTTCCCGACGAGGCTTATGTTGATATTTTACCCTCTTATGCCTCCAACGAAATTGCCATCAACTGGCAAGGGATGTTTACTTATTATGTGATGGCTCTGGATGCTACGTTAAGGGATATAAAATAAACGTAGTTTCTATATAATGGAATCGTACACCGGGATTTCATTCAGATAGGTATAGTTGCCGGTTTCGAAATCGATCCGGCAACAAAAATGCTGCATTCCATTGCTCACTACCAGGTACCTTACCTTCAAAACCATATTATAACGTATAATCTGGTCGATTACAGACTGTTTTATAGCTACCGTGGGGGATTTATACTCTGCAATAAAAACAGGGGCTAAAAAACGGTTGTAAGCAACCGTATCGCATCGTTTATTGGTTCCGTTAAGAACTATACTGATTTCGTTGGCTATAAGTTCTTTTGGAAAGCCTTTTTCAGTAATAAGATAATTAACAAAATGTTGTCTTACCCATTCTTCGGGAGTCAGGGTCACGTATTTCTTACGTATTGGATCTAAAATTAGGTGCTTTCCGTTCTTTTCGGATATTTTAGGAACGAAGGATGGGAGGTTTAATGAGAACATTTGTTACTTTTGTTGAGACTTTTTAGTGTAAAATATCCCCTCAAAGGTAGTGATTTATGAAAACAAAACAAGAAATAGTTGAAAATTGGTTGCCTAGATATACGGAACGGAAGCTCGAAGATTTTACCAAGTATATTTTGCTTACCAATTTTACGAAATATGTGGAATTATTTGCCGAGACCTTTAATGTACCCATACTGGGACTTAAATCGTCTATGCCTAACGCTTCGGCCGAAGGTATAACCATTATCAATTTTGGTATGGGTAGTGCAAATGCGGCCACTGTTATGGATCTGCTATCTGCTATCAAACCAAAGGCTGTGTTGTTTCTGGGTAAATGCGGCGGACTTAAAAAGAGTAATAATCTGGGCGATTATCTGTTGCCTATCGCTGCCATTCGGGGCGAAGGCACATCCGACGAGTATTTACCCAAAGAGGTTCCTTCGTTGCCGGCATTTTCCATGTTAAGGGCTATTTCTTCCGCCATTAGGGATCAGGGGCGCGATTATTGGACAGGTACGGTTTACACTACCAACCGCCGGGTGTGGGAATACGACAATGAGTTTAAATCTTACCTGGTAAAAACCCATGCAACCGGTATAGATATGGAAACGGCTACGTTGCTTACTGCCGGTTTTGCAAATGAGATCCCTACAGGCGCACTGCTGATGATTTCGGATAAACCTATGGACGAAAGTGGTGTTAAAACGGAGGAGAGTGATAAGATGGTGACTCAGAACTTTGCTCCCGAGCATGTGAACCTCGGTATCGAAGCTCTGCGACAGATCATCAAAGGCAACAAAACAATCAGACACATACGTTTTAGCTGGTAATTTAAAAATATGGCCAAGAAAGAATATACATTCGAAGAGTTATCCAGAGATATTGTTCAGAAAAAGTTCAGTCCCGTCTATTTCTTTATGGGGGAAGAACCCTTTTTTATGGATAAACTTACCGATTTGCTGATCAATAATGTTTTATCGGAAGAGGAAAAAGATTTTAATCAACTTGTTTTTTACGGTGCTGATGCCGAAGCAAGCGCCATTATCAATGCGGCCCGCCGTTTTCCGATGATGTCTAAATACCAACTTATAGTTGTTAGGGAAGCCCAGCTTATAAAAGATATCGAAGAGCTGAACCACTATGTGCAAAATCCGCTGCAATCTACAGTGTTGGTTGTTAATTACAAATATAAAAACTTGGATAGAAGAAGGGCTTTAGCCGGATCTGTGGATAAAACAGGCATATTATTCGAGTCTAAAAAGGTTGCCGACTATAAAATGCCTGCTTTCATCGGCAGCATGTTACAACAACAAAATATTGCTATCGATGCGAAAGCATCGCAGATGTTGGCCGACTTCTTAGGAAATGACTTAAGTCGGCTTACTAAGGAGTTGGACAAGCTATCTTTGCTTCTTCCTGGTAATCTGCCTAAAAAAATTACTCCCGAACTTGTAGAGCAAAACATTGGTATAAGCAAGGAGTTTAACAATTTTGAGCTTATTAAGGCGCTTGCATCCAAAGACAAACTCAAAGTAAACCGGATTATTCATTATTTTGATAAGAATCCCAAAAACAATCCTATACAGGCAACCTTACCAGTGTTATTTAATTACTTCTCTAATTTATTGATATGCTATTATAGTAAGGATCGATCCGAAAATGGATTAATGCAGGCATTGGGACTGAAAAACAGTTTTCAGGTCAAAGATTATGCTATGGGAATCAAGAATTACTCGGCCATGAAAGTCTTCAATCTGATATCAGATATACGTACCTGCGATGCTAAATCGAAAGGAGTAGAGAATATTTCTTTTTCAGATGGAGAACTGCTTAAAGAACTTATATACAAAATACTTCATTAGGATTTATTTTATCTTATATTTTACAAGAAGTAAATATTCTATGTCTGTAAGTTTAAAAATCTAAATTCAGATTCATTTTCAATAGCACTAGTTATTCTTTTGCATAAAGTCTACTCAATTAAAGGGATTATTGCTGGTTTGTTGTTTACAAACGTACCGCAATAATCCCTTTTTTCGCTGTATTATAGTCAATTAGCTCAAAATAAACCCTCCGAGAATCGAATATTTTACATTACACGAATAGTTGTTCACAAATATAGCCATTTTGCACCAGTAGCAGTCCAGCTTAACAAAAATCATAAAGTATACAAGCGTAAACCAAGCCAAATTGGCATTTCTAAATATTTTTAGAGAATATAGACAATATACATCTGTAATCATAAACATGGAATAGGTAGGTTTAACAATCTACACAAACAATTGTTCACATTTATATAATCTAAAGTTTACATAACATTAAATAGTTTACATTTATAACAAATCACAATTGTATACAAATGGAGTAGGGGATACCATATTGGTTGATCCTAATGTAAATTTGCTTATGTTATCGTATTCCAATCAATTATCATAGTCAAGTTGAGAGTTCCTTTAATTTATTCCTTCATTAATTTACAACTGTTACCTATTTGATGTAAATTCACTATTTAAACACCAATATAAATATTAGTATATATCTGAATACCATTTATTTATATATTTTATGCAAACTTTTAGTTTAATCAATATTTATACCTGATATACTTGTTTCATTTTGTAAACATTACATATGTATATAGGTGTTTACAATCGTATAGTTTAAATTTATAATTATAAATTGCATATTTGTAAACTATTGTTTACCTTTGTTCAAAATTACATTTGTTTACAAAAAAAGAGAAATTAAGACACAATGTCAGCATTAATATACCTTTTCTATTAAATATTATTCAGATGAAAGATAGAATTTTGAGAATCATGGAACATGAAGGAATTTCACCTTCTAAATTTGCTGAAGAGATTGGCATTCAAAGATCAGCCATGTCTCATATTATTTCTGGACGCAATAATCCCAGTTTGGATGTGCTGACAAAAATTATGCAACGATTTACTTACGTGGATACAGATTGGCTATTGTTCGGTAAAGGATCGATGGTTAAAAATGGAATTACTAAAATAGAAGAGCCTAATTTATTTCGCGAGAATGAGATTAATCCGCCCATTGTACAGGTCGAACCCGAATATCGCAAGCACACGGAGTTCAGCAAACCCGAAATTACAACAAAAAACACTGGTATTGAACAGATTAAATACGAAGAACGGAGCTCTAAAAATGTAAGTAAAATAATGATTTTTTATTCGGATAACACTTTCGAGACCTTTACTCCCGAAAAAAACAAGAAAGAATAAAATTCTATTGGCTTTAAGCCGCTTTATCTTTTATCTTTGTATCCAAATTGTGATATATATATGAAGAAGTATTTACTGGATTTAAAGGTTGCAGATAATGTTCGCCTTCATCCAAATTATTGTCTCCTGAAACTAACTTCAGAAGAAACTCTTCCAGAGATGATTCCCGGACAATTTGTAGAAGTTCGAGTGGATGGTTCATCTTCTACCTTTCTTAGACGTCCAATTTCTGTTAATTATGTGGATAAAGATCGGAATGAATTATGGTTGCTTGTCCAACTAATTGGTGACGGCACCCGCCGAATGGCCGAATACAGACAGGGAGATACGATGAATGTTGTATTGCCTTTAGGTAATGGTTTTACAATTCCAGATTCGGATCAGGAAGAAAAGAATTTACTACTGGTTGGTGGTGGAGTTGGAACAGCACCAATGCTGTTTTTGGGTGCTGTTTTAAAATCCAAAGGCTTTCATCCAATCTTCCTATTGGGAGGAAGAACAAAGAATGATGTATTGCAGTTAGACGATTTTGCAAAATTCGGCGATGTTTGCATTACTACTGAAGATGGTTCTTTAGGCGAAAAGGGATTTGTAACAAATCATTCGATTTTGAACACAAAGCTGTTTGATACAATTTATACCTGTGGCCCTAAACCTATGATGGTAGCTGTGGCAAAATATGCTGCTGGCAAAGATATTTCATGTGAAGTGTCTCTTGAAAATACCATGGCTTGTGGCTTCGGAGCCTGCCTTTGTTGTGTAGAAAATACAGTAGAAGGACATGTGTGTGTTTGCACCGAAGGTCCGGTCTTTAATACTAGAAAATTAAAATGGCAAATTTAAATGTAAATATAGGGAATCTGCAATTGAAAAACCCGGTGATGACCGCCTCTGGGACTTTTGGTTATGGCATCGAGTTTGCCGATTTTGTAGATTTAACTCAAATTGGAGGTATATTCGTTAAAGGTACAACAATTGAACACCGCGAAGGCAATCCATATCCTCGTATGGCAGAAACTCCCGCCGGAATGCTTAATGCAGTTGGACTTCAAAACAAGGGTGCCGATTATTTTGCAAATAACATCTATCCGAATATAAAGGATATTGATACGCACATGATTGTAAATGTGAGTGGATCTACCGTAGAAACTTACGTTGAATGTGCCGAAAAAATTGCTGCTTTAGATAAGATTCCAGCCATTGAATTAAATATATCTTGTCCAAACGTTAAGCACGGAGGTATGGCTTTCGGTGTTACTTGTGCTGGAGCAGCAGAAGTGGTTCGCGCCGTAAGAAAGGTATACCCCAAAACATTGATAGTTAAACTTTCGCCCAATGTAACCGACGTAACGGAAATTGCAAGAGCCGTCGAAGCTGAAGGTGCTGATGCTGTGTCTCTTATCAATACCCTTCTGGGAATGGCAATTGATGCCGAAAAAAGAAAACCGATATTATCGACAGTTACGGGTGGACTTTCCGGACCATGTGTTAAACCTATTGCACTGAGAATGGTTTGGCAAACTTACAATGCTGTTAAAATACCCATTATTGGCTTAGGGGGGATATCCAATTGGAAAGATGCAGTAGAATTTATGCTGGCAGGCTCTTCTGCAATTCAAATTGGAACATATAACTTCGTTGATCCGGCAATTTCTGTAAAAACAGTTGAAGGCATCAACGATTATCTAGATAAGCATGGCTTCAAATCTGTAACCGAAATTATTGGAGCTCTTGAAGTCTAATAATAAATAGTATGTAATATTTGTAATTACAAACTTAAATAATTAAGTTTGTAATTACAATAAACATATTTACCGTCTAATCTTTTACGTATGAATTTCAGTAATGCCATCGATGATTTGCTAACTTTACTACAGAGCTTAACAGTTACTCCGTATACTGCTATGTTGAAATTGTTAGTTAGTTTTGTCCTTGGTGCTATTATTGGATTTGAAAGACAATTTAGAAGGCATGATGCAGGAATGAGAACTTTTACATTAATTTGTATGGGTTCGACTGCGGCAATGCTTCTTTCAATTTGGATTCCACAATCATATCCTAACTTTCTAAATGGAGATCCTGGAAGAATAGCAGCTCAAGTCTTAACTGGAATAGGCTTTTTAGGTGCAGGCGCAATTATACAGAGTCATGGCAGCGTACACGGCTTAACAACAGCTGCTTGTATTTGGGTTATGGCTGTAATTGGACTAACTGTTGGCGCTGGAATGTATATTACAGCTATTATTACAACAATTTTCACATTAATCGTACTAGTTTCTCTCGAAAGTTTAGAAAAGCGGATGTGGCTTGATGGAGTCAATAAAATCCTATCAATAACATGCAATACGGCAACACCTGATCTTCGAACTATACGAAGTATTATTGAAAATAGGAATATATTTATTGTCAGCCTTTCCTACGAACAAAATTACGATAAGAATATTGCAGTAATTACGTTTAAAGTGAATGTCAAAGCAAAATCTTCTTATACAGAATTATTTAACCAAATTCGCTCATTAGGTTATATATCCCAAATAAAGCTATTAGCTTAACGAAAGTCTTTTACATATTAGCATATCTAACATGATTATTTACTTATTATAATTATGTATCCAATATATTTTATAATCACCATTATGTTTAATACTATTTACGATAACATGTATCCTATCTTAAAAATACGTAGATATACTAATTAGCCATATAAACTATTCTAAAGCAACTAGAAAATAAAACAAACTTTATTAATTTATTTTTTGTTTTATAATTGAGTTGATTTGCCAAGGACCATCCTAACAAGTGTACTAGATGAATTTGATTAAAATAGTTATTTAATTATAAGGAGGTGCATATGAAAACGGTTAAATTTAAACTTATTAGTGCTTTATTACTACTGATAATTGCGTTTAGTCTAACAAATTGCATTATTAGTAAGGATGACAAAAAAGAATACGATCAACTTAAGGCACGCTGTGAACTTGAAAGTCAAAACAAAAGTACAGTCAGGCAGGTTTTTGAAGCTATAAATGCCAGGGACTTCGAAAAAATGAGAACTTTTTATGCTCCTGAATATAAGATGACTGGTCCACGTTTGCCGAACGCCTACACTCTCGACTCTTTAATTCAGTATATACAAAGAGATATAGCAGTATTTCCAGACTGGAAATATAGTGTTGAGAATATGGTAGCACAGGGTGATACTGTGGCAGTTAAAATAGCCCAGTTTGGTGTTCAAGCAAATGATTATATGGGGATTAAACCTAAAGCAAATCAAATCTCAAGAGCAGCCATTTTTATTACGGTTTTCTCCAACGGAAAACTTAAAGAAACATGGATTCTACAAGATAACCTGGGATTTATGGAGCAAATTGGAATGCAATTGACTGTTAAACCAGAAGATAAGACTAAAGGAAAGAGATAAATCGAGATTTAAATCTTATTCGCTCCTAACCTGTTATTAATACTTTTATTAAACCTTTCGGGACTAAACCAGAAGTATTAATAATAAGTTTAGATCAACTTAAGTAAAACTTTCGGGACTAAACCAGAAGTATTAATAATAAGTTTAGATCAACTTAAGTAAAAAAGTCCGAGGAACAACATCTTCGGACTTTTCGTTATTATTTAGTATTTCTATGAATTTATATGAATAGTATTTTTTAATGTAAACTTATTTATCATTAGGTCTATTTCTCCAAATTGTATCATGGCATTAAATAGTCTAATTCTATTATATGTATATATATCTTCCAAATAAATATTTCGTTCTTTAATGGTAAAGTCGCTTAGCAATTGTTCCCGACGAGTCCCTTTTAAAAGTGGTTTTGCAGGTGTCTCCCATTCCATCCCATTCCACAATGCAATGTTACAGAAACTTGTGTCTGTAACAAGTCCATTCTTAACAATTAGAATATCATCGGCATCATTACGCAAATCAAACAATTGATTAATCCGATTACGATCAGTGCTCTTGTATTTATAATTTATTTCGTTATCAAAAACAAGACTCAGATTGTTTATAGACGGCAGTTTATAAGGTTGATAACTAACATCGATTATCTCTTGGTCATATATTACTCTGCATTTTGTTCGCTCAAAATGTGTCTCAGCATTAATATAATTTTCAAGATTAATGAACGTGGAGGATCCAAATAACTCTTTACGAGTAGTATTAAAGCGCTTATTATGAAAGGAAAGGTTCTGAATCTGTCCTTTTTCTATACAAATTGATTCAATATAGTGGCACATATACTTTCTGTATCATTTCGTTGTACTCAGACTCTAAATTACTTTTTGCTGTAATACCTCCGCCACTTTTGAAGTAGAATTTGCCGTCGGCCTGTTCTATAAAACGGATCATAACAGTACTATCCAATCTTTCACCATCAAAATAGCCAGCAATACCTGTATAAAATCCTCTTTTATGTGTTTCAGATTCACTTATAATTGCCTGCGTCTTCTTTTTAGGTGCTCCTGTAATTGAGCCGGCAGGTAATAAGGCAAAAAGAATATCCCCCAACTTGGCACTATAATCAACAGGGAGCTTTCCTTTTATTTCGGAACTTACTTGAAGCAAAGAGCCTTTATTTGTCGTTATTTTATCCAAATAGCGGTATTTACTTACTGTAACATCTTTTGCAACAATACTCAAATCATTTCTAATCAGATCAACAATTGTTGCATGCTCTGCAGACTCTTTCAAATCATTCAGAATGCAATGCTCAGCATCAGGTAATGAGGCATCAATTGTTCCTTTCATGGGATAGGAATAAATATCGCCATTTTGTATACGAACAAATATTTCTGGCGAAAAAAATACAAACCGATCTTTAAACCACATTTTATATAGGGAATCCGATCGAAGAAAAAGCTCCTGCAACGAAAGATTTGTTTCAACCAGAGTAGCACAAGTAAGGTTGGTTAAATACGAATTCCCTTCATTAATATTCTTGATAACAGTTTGAAATGATCGTTTATAATTTTCCCACGACACAGGCTTCACAACCCATTTTATATCTTTATCTAATTTTGTTGTCCTTTCTGGGTCAGAATTAAAATTACCCATCAGCTCCCCTCCTGCTCTATTTATATTACAAGCATTATCAACATTCGTGAAGCCATTCAAATTGAATAAACATTCTTTAGAGTTGATAAGATGAGGTTCTTCGATAAAGATTTCAGCCTGATCATAATCAATAATAAATAGAAAAGGCTTGCCCGATTTACCTAGCAGGTTCATACGGTCAAGCGCTTCTTGTTTAGTAAAAAGTTTCATTTTATTTTAGGAAACGTTCTGTTAATCCTCCAAAAGCATCTATGCGGCGATCTCTAAAAAATGGCCACCACCGGCGTACATTCTCACTTCTTGTTTTATCAATTTCCACAACCTGAATCTTTTCATCCAAGTTCGGAAAACTTACAAGCAATTCCCCTTGTGGTCCAGCAACAAAACTATTTCCCCAAAACTGGATACCATTTGTTTGCCCCGAAGGATCAGGTTCATGTCCGGTTCTGTTCACCGAAATTACTGGTATACCGTTTGCAACTGCATGAGCACGTTGAGAAATAACCCAGGCACCAAGTTGTCTGTCTTTCTCATCAGAAGGATCGCTACTCTCCCACCCAATTGCTGTAGGATAAATAAGCATTTCTGCACCACGCATGGCCATCAGACGCGCAGCTTCCGGATACCATTGATCCCAACAAACCAATACGCCCAAACGTCCAACAGAAGTATCAATCGGCTCGAAACCTAAATCACCTGGTGTAAAATAGAATTTCTCGTAATAAGCAGGATCATCTGGAATATGCATTTTTCTGTATTTACCAGCAATGCTGCCGTCGCGTTCCAAAACAACTGCAGTATTATGATATAAACCAGGAGCTCTTTTTTCAAACAAAGAGAGTACAATCACGACTCCTAATTCTTTTGCCAGAGCTCCAAATATTTCTGTAGAAGGTCCCGGAATAGACTCTGCAAGGTCAAAAAGAGTAGTATCTTCTGTCTGACAAAAATAGAGTCCATTATGTAACTCCTGCAAAACGATTAGTTCGGCACCATCTTTGGCACAACTGCAGATACCAGCTTTCAATCTTTCGATATTATCAGCTATATTACCTGTATTTTTTTGTTGAATTAAACCTACTTTCAATTTCATACTTCTATTCTTTTATAAAACCCTCGGGATATTGCATAGTAACACAATGAAGAGATCCGTGTTGTTTTATCAACGGTAAACAATTAATTCCTACAATTTCACGGTCTGGGAAAGCCTTTCTCAACTGACTTATGGCCTCATTATCTTTAGGAGAATTATAAGTTGGCAACAATACAGCTCCATTGATAATAAGGAAATTAGCATATGTTGCAGGCAAACGCTCACCATTCCATTCCACTTTATCTGCCATTGGCAAATCAATAAGTTTATATGGTTTATTATCGAGCGTACGGAACTCCTTAAGCTGCTCTTCCATCTCTTTAAGCTCTGCAAAATGTTCATCAGCTTCATCATCACATTTTACATAGGCAATAGTATCCTCGTTACAAAGACGAGCCAATGTATCAACATGACTATCCGTATCATCTCCGGCTAAATATCCACTTTCGAGCCATAAAACCTGCTTAAACCCAAAAATATCTTTAAGTTGATTTTCAATCTCTTCCCTGCATAAATACTCATTGCGATTGAGAGACAATAAACATTCTGCCGTTGTTAGTAATGTACCCTTTCCATCAGATTCGAGGCTACCTCCTTCCAGTACGAATGGTTGCATATTTAGAGGTAAAACTTCGTCGGCAAATGTATCCGACATAAACAACCTTCGAGTAATCAGATTATCTTTATCTGCAGCAAACTTCATCCCCCAGCCGTTAAAAACAAAGTCGTAAACCGCCGGAGTGCCATCGATAAAAACAGAAATACCACCATGATCTCTGGCCCAGGTGTCGTTTGTGTCCATTTCACGGAAAATCACCTTGCTATAATCTACATCTCCCAACTGCTGTTTTACAATCTCCTGATCAGCACATACGATAAGAAGCTTCTCCCGTTTAATAATTTCGTGCGCAATGGAAACAAAACAAGGAACAACTTCTTCCAATATAGGAGCCCAATCGGTATCCTCATGTGGCCATGTAAGTTGTACTGCACTTTGCGGTACCCACTCGGCCGGAAATAGTATATCTACATTCTCTCCTTTCATCTTTCTTCAATATTTCTTTATGATAAACTGCCCCTAATTTCTATTACCATACAATGTAACAGAAATCAGGTCGTAATGCATGGCAAAGATACAAAAAAAACAGAGAGGCAACACTTCCGAAAAAGTACTGCCCCTCCAATATAAATCAAAACAAAAAATTACTTGAAAATACGCGCAGCAAAACCTCCACCCGGAGCCATCTTGATTTGCAGCTTTTTATTGGCTGGAATCGTAATGATTTCTTTTTTGTAGTCCCTGCCAGCTCTGTCGGCATTAACCCCGTCTTTAAAAATTTCCGCCTTAAATGTCCCTTCTCCCAAAAAAGAAAGATCCAACTCTAATTCTCGCGAATCCCAGTTCGTAAGTGCCCCAATATACCAATCGGCTCCATTTCTTCTTGCAATAGCAACATATTCTGAGACTTTACCATCCAGAGACACGGTTTGATCCCAAACAGTTGGAACTGAAGCGATGAATTCCGTACACTCTTCTTCGCGCATATAATTAGAAGGATTGTCGCATAACATGTTAAACGGTGATTCAAAAATAACATAGGTCGCCAGCTGCCGGCAGCGGGTTCCCTGGCTCATCGGCTCCGAATTAATAGGTCGATAGCTACCTCTTGCAGCGGGTTCCCTGGCTCATCGGCTCCGAATTAATAGGTCGATAGCTACCTCTTGCTGCATTTCGCATCGCCCCTTGCGTGTAATCCATTGGACCTGCAATCATACGAATGAATGGAATAGTAACATCGTAAGTAACCATATCGTAAGATTCCGGCGACCATTTTAATTGCTCCAGACCGTTTACCCCTTCATAATTGATTACGTTCGGATACGTTCTATTTAAACCTGTTGGCTTAAACACACCATGAAAATCCACCATCATTTTATATTTTGCACAAATCCGGGCAGCTTCGTATAAGAAATTTACCATCTGCTGGTCGTCACGATCCATAAAGTCTACTTTAAAACCTTTTACTCCCATTTCGGCATAATGCTTAACCACTTTTTCCATATCACGGTGGAATGCCCAGTAACCGGCCCAAAGAATTATATCCACATTCTTCGATTTTCCGTACTCAACAAGACCTTTAAGGTCAATCTCAGGAATAACCTGCATCAAATCTGCTTTTAAATTAACAGACCATCCTTCATCCAGAATAACATAACCAATACCGTGGGCTGATGCAAAATCAATGTAGTATTTGTAAGTTTCATTATTTATGCCTGCCTTAAAGTCAACACCATAAATATTCCAGTCATTCCACCAATCCCAGGCAACTTTTCCTGGTTTAACCCATGACACATCTCCCGCGCGATTGGGAGAAGCAAGTCGAAATACCATATCATTATCAGCCAGTTGTTTATCCGATTCAGAAACAATAAATGCACGCCAAGGGAAAGTTCTTGTTCCAGTAGTCTTAGCTATAAAGTCTTCACGTTGTTTAACCAACATTTGCAAGCGGTTATGACCGCCCTGTTCAACTGTTTTAGGATAAGGAGCATGAACCGCCTTCAATGATGGCTTTTCTGTAGAATTATTTAGGAACATGCCGGGAAAATCTTCCAGATCAGCTTCAGTAATACATAATTTTTTACCATTATCAAGTGTAACCAGAAATGGTAAGATCATCAGTCTGCCCGAATTTAATTCTGTAATAGGTTCATTTACATAAGGTTGTTCGAAAGAATTAAAAAACTGCTGCTCGAAAGTAGGAGCTTTACTATTAACATATGGGGCAAAAGTCTCATAATTCTTACTGAAGTTATAGGATGCCTCTTCAGATTTAACAACTATATCACCTTTCTTTCTAGTAACAAAACGATAAGCCAATCCATCATTATAAGCTCTGAATTCAATAGACCAATTACCTTTAAAATTCAAGCTCATTCCGTTGTAGGAATCGGTAACCTCCGCCTTTTTATAAAATGGAGAAGGAATAACCTTATTGACAGCGCTTCTAGTTACTTTAGCAACTTTAGCATGTAAGCCAAGTATCTCATCTTCTTCAAGAGACATTGAAATTGAAGATGGAGCCAGTACCTCTGTTTCCTCGTGCGAAACTGAAAATGAGATAATTTTATCTACATTAACTACGGTTTTTAATTTACCGTCGGGAGAATCTAACTGATAACTTTTTTGAGCCACAGCCTGCAGGCCAGAAGCTAGAAATAAGGTTAGACATACAAGTTTACAATTCATGGTTTTTTTATTTTATAATTGATCCTGCAAAGATAAGAGCTTTTACAAATTTTTAGTTTTTAAAAATGTATTATCTTTGTCAGTTTTGTATCAAATTTCAATTAAATACTATGTTAAATTTAAAGATTACAAGTTTATTTATGCTTTGTCTGTTTCTATTACCGGCAAATGCACAACAAAAATGGTTCAATCCGATGAATACGGATTATCCGGTTATTCAGAACCAAGGATGGACAAAAGAAATTGGTAATTCCTATGCCAGGCTACCCCAAAGAGCAAAAAATGAAGTGAGAGAACCTGTATGGAACTTATCACGCAATTCGGCAGGTCTTGCCATTCACTTCTATTCAAATGCAAATAATATTACCATTCGCTACAAGGTGGAAGGATCTTATTCTATGCCTCACATGCCTAATACAGGCGTTTCCGGAATAGATCTTTATGCAATAGACAGTGATGGAAATCTGAAGTTAGCTTCCGGCAGCTATAAGTGGGGAGATACGATCTCTTTCAATTACAAAATTGATGCAAAAGACAAATATCATAACTTGGGTTTCGAATATCGCCTTTATTTACCAACTTATACATCTGTTAAGTGGTTAGAGATTGGAATTCCGGAAAATGCAGATTTAGAATTCATTCCTTTACGAGAAGAATTACCCATAGTGGCCTATGGCACCTCCATAACTCAGGGAGCTTGTGCAACCCGTCCTGGCATGGCGTGGACAAATATAGTATCACGTTCGTTGGATTTACCTGTGATTAACCTTGGATTTTCGGGAAATGGCAAATTAGAAAAGGAGGTGATAAACTATATTAATGAACTGGATGCACAACTATATATTCTAGACTGTTTACCCAATCTTTCCGGATATAAAGAAGAGGATGTTTTTAAAAAGGTTGTAGATGCCGTAAAGCAAATCCGATCTAAGCACAACACTCCTATTTTGTTGACCGAACACGCCGGATATAGCAATGCAGGCTTAGATACAACCCGTCTGAGAGATTATACAATTCCGAATAAAGCTTCTCGAAAAGCCTACGAAAGCTTATTAGCAGATGGTGTTAAAGATTTGTGGTATCTTTCTAATGAAGAATTGAATTTTTCGATGGACAGTTGGGTTGATTATGTACATCCTTCAGATTTAGGAATGCAATTTTATGCTGATGCGTATAATAAAAAAATACGTGAAATTTTAAAAATGTCCAAAGGAAACCTCACAACGACCTGCCCGGTTACTCAACGTAGAGAACCAGGAAACTATGAATGGCTCAAACGTCACCGCGAAATCCTTCAAATGAATAAAACAAATCCTCCGAAAGCCGTTGTATTTGGCAATTCAATCATGCATTTTTGGGGAGGAGAGCCCAAAGGTCCGCATTCAACGGGAAAAGATAGTTGGGAAGCATATATGGAGCCACTTGGCTTCCGTAACTTTGGCTATGGATGGGATCGGATTGAAAATGTATTATGGCGTGTATACCATGGTGAGCTTGATGGATATAAGGCCGACCGAATTCTTATTAAAATCGGGACGAATAATTTTGGAGTGAACAGTGATAAAGAGATTTTGGCAGGATTGGACTTTCTTTACAAGGCAATCCGTCAGCGTCAGCCCGAAGCAACAGTTACAGTACTAGGTATTTTACCTCGAAGAGGTATGGAAAAAAGAGTTGCGTCAATCAACAAAGAGATTAGTAAATTAGCAAAGAAACAGGGTTTTATATATAAAAATGTGAACAAAGACCTGCTTCTTTCCAATGGACAAATTAATGAGTCACTCTTTGGAGACGGCTTACATCCAAATGCCGAGGGTTACAAAATAATAGGTAAAAAGATTACCGAATAGAGGAAAGTCTTTTTACCCATTATTACTTAACATAAAATACATCAAATCTGAGATTTAATTTCTAAAATTAATCAGGTTTGATGTATTCGTTTACAATGCAAAATGTACCCGAAGCCTTGGCAACCATTACATCATCACAATATATTTCACATTCACTGAAATGAACTCTTCTACCAGCTTTAATTAAGATTCCTTTGGCGATAAGTTCATTTCCCCATGCCCCCCTTAGAAAGGAAACTTTAAGCTCTGCCGTTAGTACATCCAAATTTACCGGAGTTACTGTATAAGCTGCAAAACCGGCTATAGTATCGGCAAGTGCAGCCACCACCCCACCGTGTATCACTCCACTATATTGTTTATGTTCTGCTGCTAATGGCATTTTAGCTTCAACCTTGCCTTCTTCAATACTTGTAAATTCTATACCCAAATGATTTAAATAAGGATTTTCTTTCACACGATTGATCAACTTTGATTTTATCTCGGCGTCCATATATTCTTTTTGCCCGCAAAATTAGTTAATACTGCGAAGAAAGCCCTATCTTTGTCGTTTAAAAATTAAAATAACATCGTATTATACTTTGTAACATATGAGCGAGATCAATATTAAAGAGGAAGAAGGAAAAAAGAGTCTTAACTTTATTGAGGCTTTCGTAGAGAGTGATTTGGCTGCAGGAAAGAACGGCAAAAGAATTCAAACCCGTTTTCCGCCGGAGCCCAACGGTTACCTGCATATCGGTCATGCCAAAGCGATTTGTCTGGACTTTGGAATTGCCGAACGTTATAACGGGATTTGCAACCTGCGTTTTGACGATACCAATCCGGTAAAGGAGGATGTTGAGTATGTAGACTCAATCATGGAAGACATCAAATGGCTTGGCTTTCATTGGGAAAATGTATATTACGCTTCAGATTATTTTCCTCAATTATGGGATTTTGCAGTTCGTCTCATTAAGGAAGGCAAAGCCTATGTGGACGAACAAAGTGCAGAAATTATCGCTCAGCAGAAAGGCACTCCTACCCAACCGGGAACAAACAGTCCTTTTCGCGATCGCCCGGTAGAAGAAAGTCTTGATTTGTTTAATCGTATGAATCAAGGTGACTTTGAAGAAGGCAGCATGGTATTACGTGCCAAAATCGATATGGCTTCAAGCAACATGCACTTCCGCGATCCTATCATATATCGTATCATAAAACACCCGCACCATCGTACCGGCACAGCGTGGAAAGCTTATCCTATGTATGATTTTGCACATGGTGAAAGTGATTATTTTGAAGGAGTGACTCATTCATTGTGTACATTAGAATTTGAGGTTCACCGTCCTTTATATGATTATTTTATTGATTTGCTTAAGAAAGACGACGATTACCGTCCTCGTCAGATCGAATTTAACCGACTGAATCTTACCTATACAGTAATGAGTAAACGTAAGTTGCTGCAATTGGTTAAAGAAGGACGTGTAAATGGATGGGATGATCCACGAATGCCTACCATATGCGGTTTTAGACGCAGAGGATTCACCCCCTCTTCTATCCGAAGCTTTATCAACAAGATCGGTTATACAAAATACGATGGGATTATCGATGTAGCACTATTGGAACATGCAGTCAGAGAAGATCTGAATGCTACTGCTCCAAGAGTTTCGGCAGTATTGGATCCTGTAAAATTAATCATTACAAACTACCCGGAAGGGAAGGTTGAAATGATGGAAGCAATTAATAATCCGGAAGATCTGACTCAGGGAAGCCATGAAATAGCCTTCTCACGCGAATTATTTATTGAAAGAGAAGACTTTATGGAAGATGCTCCTAAGAAATTTTTCCGTATGACTCCCGGTCAAGAAGTTCGATTGAAGAATGCTTATATTGTAAAATGTACCGGATGTAAGAAAAACGAGTCTGGAGAAATTGAAGAGATATATGCCGAGTATGATGAATTGACTAAAAGCGGAATGCCTGAAAGCAATCGTAAAGTTAAAGGAACTTTGCATTGGGTATCTGCCGAACATAGTTTACCTGCAGAAGTTCGTCTTTATGACCGATTATTTACTGTTGAGAATCCATCGGAAGATAAAGAAAAAGACTTCCTTGAACTTCTTAATCCGGACTCGCTAAAGGTTTTGACAAATTGCCGGGTTGAAGCAGAGTTACAGCATGCAAAACCTTATGATAACTTCCAGTTTCAGCGCCTGGGCTATTTTAATGTAGATCCGGATAGCAATAGTGAAAAGATTGTTTTTAACAGAACAGTATCACTTAAAGATACATGGAGTAAAGTGAAAGATAAATAACTAGATAGAATTAATGATGAAAAAAAACATTTCGCAACTGTTAGAGAAATTCAAAACAGGTTTGGCGGAAGGAAAAGATCCCTATTTCGATTCTGAAGAAATAGAGGATCTTTTGAATGGTATTAGTGATGAAGAAGCAAAAGAATACTTAATTCCAATTTTAGACTTGGGACTAAGACTGTATCCTTTTAACCAATCTCTACTCATTAAACGAATTGAAAAAGAGTGTATTAATGAAAATTACGAAACGGCATTATCGTATGCCGAGGAGTTAAAGCACGTTGATGATCCGGATCTTCATGTGGCACGTTTGGAATGTTTCTGTATGTTAGAGGAATACCACAAAGCGGTCACATATCTTGATAATTTGGAGGCAGAAAAAAACGAATACTTAGAAGAAGTATACGAATCGTTTATAAATATCCTTGCCGATCATGAATTCTATACGGTAGGAATTACTTTTGCAAAAAAGGCAATTAAGTTATTCCCGGAAAACAATGATATTCAATTAGCTCTTTTATATATTTATTTCGACTACGAAAAAAATAAAGAAGTAATAAAGCTGGCTACTAAGCTTACAGACAAAATGCCCTATTCTTACGATGTCTGGTATATGCTTGGCGCGTCTTATGCTCGAATAGAAGAGTTCAACAAAGCAATCGAGGCCTTAGATTTTGCACTCACGTGCAAAGATTGTCTGGAATCCAAAATGCTTAAAGGTTTTTGCCTTGCCGGAATCAAGAATTACAAGGAGGCACTGGAAATCAACCTCGAAGTAAATAAAGAAAAGCCCACCAGTCTTGTTCAACAAGCAATTGTGCAGTGTTATAGTTATTTGGGACAGAACGAAAAAGCAAAACTTTTATCAAGATTTCTGATTGAAGTGTACAAGGGAAACTGTCCGAGATCAGTACTTGGCTGCTATCTTAATACTTGTATGGTCACATCACAAGAAGAAGAAATGATTGATGCGCTAAAAACTCTGGCATCCACTGGATCACAGCATAAAATGCACCTATTTCTTCAAATGATGGTAAGTAGTTTAATGGATCTTGAGGATAGCACCGATTATTCCGAAGAAATTCTAAAACTCAAAATAGAATTTGGAGGCAATATGAATTTATTTCAGGATATGCTGTTTAAAAAAGGCTTTTTTCATTTTGCAGCCGGTGAGGTTCGTTCTGCCTTGCAATATCTGGAAGAACTGGAAGAAGAAAATTCGGCTTATTACCTGCTTCATCCATTATTAACTTTATGTTATCTTGAAACAGGTAATAAAGATCGATTCTTAAATCAGCTATCTTTGTTGCCGAAAGATAGATTGACAGTACTTTCAAAGATAAATCATATACATTTTAATCCGGTGCATGATAAAATTATGCCAAGGAGCAAAGATCTTAGCAGTATATTAATAAAGAATATAAACAACTACAATTAATCTATGAAAAGAGGTATCAAAGATTATGGAATGTTGATGCTCAAAGGCATAGCCATGGGAGCAGCCGATGTAGTTCCCGGTGTATCCGGAGGAACAGTAGCATTTATAGTAGGAATCTATGAAGAGCTTATCAACTCTATTAAAAGTATAAATCCTACAAACTTAAAATTACTGTTTTCATTACGGATAGCCGAATTCTGGAAAGCGATAAATGCGAATTTTCTACTTGCGTTGGTTAGTGGAATCGCGATAAGTATCTTTTCATTGGCAAAACTTATCACATATTTACTTGAAAATGAACCCGTGTTAGTTTGGGCATTTTTCTTTGGACTTGTGTTAAGTTCCACCTATTTTGTGGCAAAGACCATTACGCAATGGGATTGGAAGACTTATTTGTTCTTTGTTATCGGAACAGTGGGTGCCTACTTTATTACAGTTGCCACCCCTACCGAAACACCTAACAATCTGTTCTTTATATTTTTATGCGGTGCTATTGCTATCTGCGCCATGATATTGCCCGGAATCTCAGGAAGCTTTATACTGGTTCTGCTTGGCAAGTATTTCTATATCATGAGTGCTGTCAAATCTCTCGACATCGTTGTAATGTTAGTATTTATTTGCGGTGCATTTATCGGTATTACAAGCTTTTCAAATGTACTCTCATTTTTATTGAGAAGATTCCATAATACGACAATAGCTACATTAGCAGGTTTTATGCTTGGCTCATTAAACAAAGTGTGGCCATGGAAAGAAACAGTCGAAACCTATGTAGATAGTCACGGCCACATCAAACCATTGGTTGAAGAAAATATTCTGCCGAACACCCTTTTGTGGGAAGGTATTGGACTGATGCTTTTCGGCTTTATACTTGTTTATGTATTGGAAAAAATCTCTCAAAAGAAGTAATTTCATCGAAATAGAATCTATAAAAGTCCTGATCAGTGTTTTGATCAGGACTTTTTTTATATCCTGTTTAGGAGGTTAATAAACAGATTCATAGCTGTTTATTTGATTAATCATTACATATTTAAAATATGTGATATTGGGAAAAGAAAGAAAATAAAGGTCTGTTTTTAAAAGAAATAATTAACTTTGACCCACTCGAATGTGTTTAACATAGTAGATTATTGTTTTAAAAAAGTGATAATATGGCAAAGGTAAAGGGAGCGGTTGTTGTTAATACAGAACGATGCAAGGGATGCAATCTGTGTGTAGTTGCGTGTCCTTGTGATGTATTAGAGTTGCATCCGCGCGAAGTAAACAACAAAGGATATCATTATGTGTATATGAAATCTCCCGACGACTGCATTGGTTGTGCAAGTTGTGGGGTGGTTTGTCCGGACGGTTGTCTGACCGTATACAGAGTTAAATTATAAATGAAATCAATCTGAAACAGATATGGCAGAAGAAGTAAAATTGATGAAGGGAAACGAAGCTATCGCTCATGCAGCAATACGTAATGGAGTAGACGGCTATTTTGGATATCCCATCACACCCCAATCGGAAATATTGGAAACCTTGACAGCCGAAGCGCCATGGGAAACTACAGGAATGGTAGTTTTACAGGCTGAAAGTGAAGTTGCGGCTATTAATATGGTATATGGAGGTGCAGGATGTGGCAAAAAAGCCATGACATCCTCGTCAAGCCCCGGTATTAGTTTAAAACAAGAAGGTATATCTTATATTGCAGGGGCCGAGTTACCTTGCCTTATCGTGAATGTTATGCGTGGAGGTCCTGGTTTAGGAACAATCCAACCTAGTCAGGCCGACTATTTCCAAACAGTGAAAGGCGGCGGACATGGCGATTACCGCTTAATAACCCTGGCACCTTCTTCGGTTCAGGAAATGGCCGATTTTGTTGGCTTAGGTTTCGACCTTGCGTTCAAATATAATAATCCGGCTATGATTCTTGCCGATGGTATTATTGGTCAGATGATGGAAAAAGTCGTACTTCCTCCATTCACTCCCCGCCGTACAGACGACGAAATCCGCAAAGAATGCCCTTGGGCAACTCTTGGAAAAGTTGGAGGTCGTAAACGCAATGTTATCACTTCTCTGGAACTCGATGCCGCAGTTATGGAAGAAAACAACCTTCGTTTTCAAGCTAAATACAAGAAAATTGAAGAAAACGAGGTTCGTTTTCAGGAAATTATGTGTGACGATGCAGAGTATCTGTTAGTAGCTTTCGGATCTTCAGCCAGAATTTGTCAGAAAGTTGTTGAATTGGCAAGGGAACAAGGAATTAAACTTGGATTACTTCGTCCTATTACACTATGGCCTTTCCCTACAAACATATTGAAAGAATATGCTGAAAAGGTAAAAGGAATGCTGGTGGTTGAACTAAACGCCGGTCAGATGGTAGAAGATGTACGCTTGGCCGTAAATGGCAAAGTGAAGGTCGAACACTTTGGTCGTCTTGGAGGTATTGTATTTACTCCGGATGAGATATTACATGCATTAAAAGAAAAATTATTCTGAACCGATTATGCGCGACAACAAACTTGACAAAATACTTACCATTATTTTTATGGTACTAGCTATTGCAGCTGTAGTATGTTACTTTGCAGTAGATGATAGAACCGTATTCTTGTATTGTGGCGGAGCTGCGATATGTTTACGCTTAGTGCAGTATTTTATGCGTTTTGTACATTAAAAAGGATCAATTATGGAACTAAAAGATATTATCAACCCGGCTAATTTGGTTTATGCTAAACCCAAATTAATGAATGAAAATGCCATGCACTACTGTCCGGGATGTAGTCACGGTGTTATCCACAAGCTGATTGGTGAAGTTATAGACGAAATGGGTCTCGAAGAGAAAACCATTGGTATAGCTCCTGTTGGATGTGGTGTGTTTGCCTACAATTATCTGGATATTGACTGGCAGGAAGCAGCACATGGTCGTGCACCGGCCATTGCGTCGGCAATTAAAAGACTTAATCCCGATAAGATGGTATTTACGTATCAGGGAGACGGCGATTTGGCTGCTATCGGTACTGCAGAGACAATCCATGCAGCTAACAGAGGCGAAAATATAGTTATTGTATTTATTAATAACGGTATTTACGGGATGACAGGCGGACAGATGGCACCTACTACGCTTGAAGGTATGGCAACCTCTACGACACCTAACGGCCGCGATATTTCGTTGAACGGATATCCGCTTAAAATATCAAATCTTTTGGCACAGCTGGATGGTACTTGTCTGGTTACCCGACAGAGTGTACATACGCCCGGGGCTGTTAAAAAAGCAAAGAAAATGCTTCGCAAGGCCTTCGAAAATGCTATGGCTAATAAAGGGACTTCTATTGTCGAGTTTGTTTCTACGTGCAATGCCGGTTGGAAAATGACTCCTGATGATGCGAACAAATGGATGGAAAAGAATATGTTCCCTGCCTATCCGTTGGGAGACTTAAAGAATATTGATTAAGTAATATAAAATAGCTACATGAAACACGAAATTATTATTGCCGGATTTGGAGGACAAGGAGTTCTTTCCATGGGAAAGATTCTTGCATATTCCGGACTAATGGAAGGAAAAGAAGTGAGCTGGATGCCATCTTACGGCCCTGAACAGCGTGGAGGAACTGCAAATGTAACCGTAATTCTGAGTGACGATCCTGTTAGCTCCCCTATTCTAAATGAATTCGACATCGCTATTATTCTTAATCAGCCTTCGATGGATAAGTTTGAAAGTAAGGTTAAACCCGGAGGAATACTTATTTATGATGGTTATGGCATTCACAATGTGATTAAAAGAGAAGATATCAGCATTTACAGAGTAGATGCTATGGATGCAGCAACCGAGATGGGTAACGAAAAAGCATTCAATATGCTCATTCTTGGAGGCCTTCTGAAGGTATGTCCGATGGTAAAACTGGAAAATGTATTACTCGGATTAAAGAAGTCTCTTCCTGAAAGACATCACAAACTTATTCCAATGAATGAAGAAGCCATTAAGAAAGGAATGGAAATCATTCGTCAGGCATAAGCCAGATTGTAAGTCATACAATTCACTATACAAAGCCGGAAGGAACATTTCTTCCGGCTTTTTTTATTATTCTGCCCAGTCCGGTTAATTTTATACCACAGTTTTTAATTTATATCTCATCTATTATTTAATAAACCCAATAATTAAGTACATTTGCAATTAATACATACAAATGTATTTACGCCAATTTATTACTAAATCAAACAAATTATTATGAAGATTATGAAAAAAGTTTTCTATGGGTTACTTCTTGGCCTGTTTTTTACACCTGTAATGGGACAATCCTATTCGGTAAATAAAGAAGCCTTCTCTGTTAAATTACATGGCAATGCTTACATTACTTCCGCTAAGCCTGTTGCCGAAATTTCTGAAAAAGGTCTCACAGACTGGACGAATCAGTCCGATGTTATCTCAACTTACATTTATTCGGATAAGCCTCAAACATGTATGTTGTATATACAAGGTACTAAACAAGAGGGTGATGCATCGCTTGAAGTGCTGGTGGGAAAACAGAAGTTTACAGTTCGGCTTATGGATGGGCAAAGCCTGGATAAAGTTGCGGTAGGAAAAATAAAACTATCCACCTCCGGATATCATGCAATCAAATTAAAGGGAATAAAGAAAAAAGGGAAAGAATTTGCCCGGATAGAATCTTTTATACTTGAAGGCATTGAAGGAAACGTAAACTATGTTGGCGATTTCTCGCCCTATTGGGGAAGTAGAGGGCCATCGGTTCATCTCAATTACGCAATGCCCGAACAGACAACCGAATGGTTTTACAACGAGGTTACCGTGCCCGTAAACGAAGATGTTATAGGCAGTTACTATATGGCTAATGGCTTTGGAGAAGGCTACTTTGGTATGCAATGCAATTCGGAAAGCGAACGCAGGGTTTTATTTTCGGTATGGAGCCCTTTTGATACCCAGGATCCGAAATTAATTCCGGATGAAGACAAGATCAAAGTATTACGTAAAGGAAAGGACGTTCATATCGGCGAGTTTGGAAACGAAGGATCAGGCGGACAGAGTTTTTTACGTTATAACTGGAAGTCGGGTGTTACTTACAAATTCCTTACTCACATTAAACCCGATGGAGCAGGAAATACCATTTACACAGCCTATTTTTATGCAACCGACCAAAAAGAATGGAGGTTGATTGCCAGTTTCTCCCGTCCTAAAACTAACACCTATTACACCCGTGCACATTCGTTCCTGGAGAATTTCATTCCATCGCAGGGATACCTAAGCCGAAAAGTATGTTTTACCAATCAGTATTGTCTCGGCACAGATGGAATCTGGCGACCGGTAACAAAAGCAACTTTTACCCACGATGCAACAGCCAATGCCAAAGCAAGGCTTGATTATGCCGGAGGTGTAACCGATAATAATGCATTTTTCCTAAAGAACTGTGGTTTCTTTAATGATAAGACCGGTTATGGAACTAAACTGGAAAGAATCAATTCCGGCAAGGAGCCTGTCATAGATTTCAACGCGCTTAACAATCTGTGATATCATTTTTTTGTTTTATCTTTGCGCTCAATGAAACAGTTCATACATATAGTACTGCTATCCGTCTTGTTCAGCGGAGCCTTACAAGCCCAGCGGTCGGGAGAATCAAGGAAAAGAGGAGGATTTTCTCTTTCCGGATTGTCGTCGCCAACCAGCATGCCAGCTGACAGCCTCGTTTCGGATAGCACAAGATTGAATTCAAAAAGAATAACAGCCTTCAGGCTTACAGATAAGATAGGCGACACATATATTGCGCCGATGGACACCAACCGCATGAATTACTACAACAGCACGCTTGTAGAAGGTAAGTCGGTTGCCATAGGCTATTTAGGCAATCTTGGGTCGCCCCTTCAGTCTAAAATATTCTCAGAGCGTAAGGAAGAACGGGATTTTATCTTTGCAGATGCATACGATTATTACCTGACGACCCCCACAAATGCTAATTTTTTCGACACCAAAATACCCTATTCCAATCTGATGTACACCACAATGGGTGGAAGTACTCAAAAGGAAGAGCAGTTAAAAGGCACGCTTACAAGCAATTTTGGAAAAAAAGTGAATGTGGGGGCCGATCTGGACTATATCTACGGACGTGGTTATTACAACTCCAACGGTACTAAATTATTAAGCTATCGTTTGTTCGGGAATTATATTTCAGATCGCTATCAAATGTATGCATATCTGGCTAATTCCAATTTTGTTAATTTTGAAAACGGAGGTATTACGAACGACCGTTACATAACTAATCCGGACGATTATACAGACGGAAGAAGGGTTACCGACACAAAAAATATTCCTGTTCGCTATTCAAACACATGGAATCGTGTACGTGGCAAGCAGTTTTTTGTATCTCACCGGTACAACCTGGGATTTATGCGTACCACAGAGGGAACCGACGAGGATGGTGATCCTAAAGAAGTGTTTGTTCCTGTATCCAGCATCATTCACACGTTGGAATATAAAGACAACAGGCGCCGTTTTATAACCCACGATGCTGCTGGTGTAGATTCCAGCTATGTAAACAACTACATTGAAGGATCAGTAAACGACACCACCTCTTATTGGTCAATAAAAAATACTTTTGCCCTTTCTTTACGGGAAGGATTTCAGGATTGGGCTAAATTCGGACTGACAGCATTTATCAATATAGACAAAAGTCGTTATCGATTGATGGACTCTATTCCGCGCAACAAATATATTTACGACGAAGTATCTACGTTTGTAGGTGGAGAACTTTCAAAAAGACAAGGTAGTATACTAACATACGTGGCTCGGGGAGAATTAGGAATTGTAGGACCCGATGCAGGAGAATTCCGTTTAACCGGAGAACTTAAATCCAGCTTCCCTCTTTTCCGCAAAGAGGCATCCATAAAGGCTGTGGGATATATCAAAAACCTCACTCCGGCATTTTATCAGCGTCATTACCATAGTAAATACTTTTGGTGGGATTATAAACTGAAGAATATACAACGGGTATATGCCGGCGCAGAAGTGAATCTTGAATCTACCCGTACAAATCTGTCTGCAGGCGTAGAAAGTATTCAGAATTACGTATATTTCAATACGCAAGGTATTCCGGATCAGTTTGAGAGCAATCTTCAGGTTATAACCGCCCGTCTTAAACAAGATTTTCGTTTCGGTGCTTTTAATTGGGAAAACGAAGCCGTATATCAATTAAGCAGCGAAAAAAAGATTTTACCATTGCCGCAACTCAGCCTGTACAGCAATATGTACCTGGGGGTAAAACTGGCAAAGGTCCTTACTCTGCAATTGGGAGCGGATGTACATTATCACACATCCTATTATGCTCCCTACTATCAGCCTGCAACCCAACAGTTCCAGCTTCAGGAGGAAGTAGAAGTGGGTAACTATCCGTTGATCAACGCTTATGCGAACCTACACCTTAAACAGGCCCGATTCTTTGTGATGTTCTACAATGTAGGCTCCAAATTTGTTGATCCTGAATATTTTTCGCTTCCCCACTACCCGCTCAATCCAATGAGTATGAAGATGGGTATCTCAGTTACTTTTAATGATTAACAGCCTATGAAGTTTAAAAAGCTATATAGTTTGTACGGCCTATTGCTTATAGTGTCTTTGGCAACCATGTGGCTTCTTTATCCTTATATAACAAGGAAACCCCTGCATCGTGACTATGAAGAGATAAAGAAAGAGGGGGTATTGCGTATTGTTACAGAGTACAATAGTTCCGGATATTACATAAAGGGAGATACCATTGAGGGCTTTCAATACGAACTAAGTCAGGTTATTTCTGAAATTTCGGGTCTCGAGGTAGAGATTCATCTTGATATGAATCTATCCACCAGCTTCGAAGGTTTATCAACGGGTAAATACGACATTATTGCCCGCAATATACCAGTAAGCAGTAACATGAAGGAAAATTATCTTTTTACCGACCCCATTGTTCTGAATAAACAGGTGCTGGTACAACGAACCGAGGAGGCAAACCAGGGAATAAAGCCAATCCGCAACCAGCTTGATCTTGCTCAGAGGCGTTTGTATGTTCCTAAAGACTCGCCTGCCAAGCTTCGTATCGAAAATCTTTCGCACGAGATTGGAGATACGATTTATGTATCAGAAGACGAACTGTACTCTACCGAACAGCTGATAATTATGGTTGCAAAAGGGGATATCGACTTTGCAGTGTGCGATCTGCAACTTGCTAAAAAATCGGCGACTCAGTTTCCGGGAGTTATTGACATTGATACCGACATTAGTTTTACGCAGTTGCAATCGTGGGCCGTAAGAAAAAATTCGCCTGTACTTTTGGACAGTATCAATAGTTGGTTTAATCAGATTAAACAGTCGGGACGTTACGAAAATATATACAAAAGGTATTATAGCGATAAATAGTTCCATAATATGGAATGAATAAGCATCAAACTACTTCAGCAAGCTGAATATTGCTAAAAAATACCTATCTTTACCGTGTAAATAAAGTTATAAGATGAGATTTGATGAACTAGATCTGGAAGATGCAGTCCTGGATGGCCTGGATGCCATGAACTTTCAGGAAACAACCCCTGTGCAGGAGTTAACCATACCGGTTATATTGGAGGGAAAAGATATTATTGCCTGTGCGCAGACAGGAACAGGAAAAACTGCAGCTTACGTGCTCCCTGTTATCAATGAGTTGAGTAAAGGAACACATCCTTCAAATGCAGTGAATGCTATAATCATGGCTCCAACCCGTGAACTTGCACAGCAGATCGATCAGCAAATCGAAGGTTTTACCTACTTTATACCGGTTTCGGCCGTTGCCATTTACGGAGGCACCGACGGTGTGGCCTGGGAACAACAAAGCAGGGGACTTAAAATGGGTGCCGATATTGTTATCGCTACACCCGGACGGCTTATCTCGCACATAAAGCTTGGTGGAGTAGATTTATCTAAAGTGTCTTTCTTTATCCTGGATGAAGCCGACAGAATGTTGGATATGGGATTTTTTGACGACATTATGTCAATACATAAGTTGCTCCCTCCTACCTGTCAGACTATCATGTTTTCGGCTACTATGCCTCCCAAAATCAGAACCTTGGCGAAGACTATCCTAAAGGATCCCGAAGAAATTAAAATTGCTATCTCGCGCCCTCCCGAAACTATCCTGCAATCTGCCTACATCTGTTATGATATACAGAAATTACGTATTCTGGAAGATTTGTTTGCTAAAAGCAGACCGCAGCGGGTAATTATATTCTCTTCGTCCAAGTTAAAGGTTAAAGAACTGGCCTTTGCCATCAAACGGATGAAGTTTAATGTGGCTGCCATGCATTCGGACCTCGAACAGGCCAAACGGGAAGAGGTAATGAAAGATTTCAAGAACGGAAGAATAGACATACTTGTGGCTACTGATATTGTTGCCAGAGGGATCGATATTGACGACATCAAGCTGGTGATCAATTTTGATATTCCGCACGATCCCGAAGATTATGTACACCGTATCGGACGTACGGCCCGTGGCACCAATGGCGAAGGTTTAGCCATCACATTCGTTGCCGAACACGAGCAAGGTCAATTTTCACGTATTGAAAAGTTCCTCGAAAAAACAATCTACAAAATTCCTGTACCGGCCGAATTTGGAGAAACTCCGGCTTATGAGCCTGAGAAGCATCCGGAAGGAAGAGGCTTCAGACGTTCTGGAGGCGGAGATAAAGGCAGAACAGGTCATGGAGGTGGTAACAGACAGGGAGGGCGTTCGAACTTCCGTAAAGGTCCCCGTCCAGCCAATAAATGATGATAGTATTCTTTCTGTAACTTTATTCTATTGATCTTGCATCGATCAGATAAAATAGGTGGCCGCTTAATTTTGCGGCCTCTGTTGTTTTTATAGGGTTCCGGACTCTCCCACCCGCTTATCTGGATATCATCTGTGTAAAATATTCCAGCATTAATCAGATTCCCTATTAGCTTTAATTACAAAGCAATTGTAATCTGCCACGCGCATAACGAAGTGCTAATCGTTGGACCATGGTTGTTTTTTCGTTGGACCTAGGTCAACATATCGTTGGACCCAGGTTGAGATATCGTTGGACCTGGGTCCAACGATTAGTTCTTCGTATTAAAATTATTTAATCTCGGTATAGAAAAGGTTTATTTATAAGACCACAGACGTAAATATACTCAAGGATGCTCCGGCAAATAAACTATAAAACCATAGATTTTACGCAGCGAGCTCACATCAGACTATAAACAATAACAGCTAAACATTATTTAACACTTACAGAAACACAAGCATACCAGCACGTTAACCTCTTTAAGTTAAAAAAATAACAGCAAACACTGTGAAACCCCTTGCAGGGTAAAGAAAAATGTCTACTTTTGCACCCGGGTAAGTCCTACACGGCATGCTCCCTCGGAATCCCCCAGGGCTTGACCGCAGCAAGGGTACTTGGTTGTAGCGGCGCGATGTAGTAAGCTTACCCACCTGCCTCTTTAGCTCAGTTGGCCAGAGCACGTGATTTGTAATCTCGGGGTCGTTGGTTCGAATCCGACAAGAGGCTCAAAAAAGGAAGCTTACTAAAAGCTTCCTTTTTTTATTTCCAATTATTCGGCAAATATGCGGCAAAAGAATTATTTTTGCTGAAAAGTAAACTGTCACAACATGATTGAAAACAAAAATTATCTACTCAAGGCAGCTGCAACCTACGGATTGTCATTAGGCATATACTGGATTATTAAATATATGTTCTTTATATTCGGCTTGCAAGTACCCTTTTTGTATGTAGTTTATTGGGGGATGACAATGACCGTTCCTTATCTGGCCTATATATTGACTAAGAAATATAAACAATATATAGGTGGACGTATCAGCTTTTTCCATGCCTGGCAATTTGGAATTCTGATTTACTTTTTTGCCGCTTTGGTAGTTTCTCTGGTACATTATATTTTCTACAGATTCATTGCTCCGCCCGACTATATAGCGAACGCTTATAAACAAACCATCGAAATGATGACAATGGCCAATGTGGATGCCAAGCTGATATCAACGCTGAAAGATATGGCAACACCTACTTCCATTGGGATGACAATTCAGGGAATCTTTAATAATGTAATGTATGGCATTATTTTTTCCATTCCTGTTGCAGCAATTGTTTGCCGCGGATATAAATCCGCCGGGGCATTAAATAAAGAGGATAAAGAGAATACTGATAATACGATTGAATAATGGACATATCACTAGTCATTCCGTTGTACAATGAAGCCGAATCTCTACCCGAGCTTTATGCCTGGATAGAGCGCGTAATGAAAGCTAATAATTTCACGTACGAAGTAATTTTTGTAAATGATGGTAGTACGGACAATTCATGGGAGGTGATAGAGCGTCTCAAGGCCCGGTCGCCCTTCATCAAAGGAATTAAGTTCAGACGCAATTACGGTAAATCTCCTGGATTGCATTGCGGTTTCGAACGGGCTCAGGGAGATGTAATCATTACAATGGATGCCGATCTGCAGGATAGCCCGGATGAAATTCCGGAATTATACCGTATGATAATGGAAGATGGCTACGATCTTGTATCCGGATGGAAGAAGAAAAGATATGACCCTATATCCAAAACAATCCCTACCAAGCTTTTTAATGCTACGGCACGCAAGTTTTCGGGCATCAAATTGCACGACTTTAACTGTGGACTGAAGGCATATAAAAATATTGTCATAAAGAATATCGAGGTTTATAATGACATGCACCGTTACATCCCCTATCTCGCTAAGATAGCCGGATTTAATAAAATCGGCGAAAAGGTGGTAAAACATCAGGCCCGCAAATACGGAACCACCAAGTTTGGTCTTAGCCGCTTTGTAAATGGCTACCTCGACTTGATCACACTTTGGTTTACCTCCCGTTTTGGCAGAAAGCCCATGCACTTCTTCGGTTTATGGGGAAGCGTTATGTTTTTTATCGGATTTATTGCATTGATAGTTGTGTTGGGAATGAAGATGGCCTCCCTGTATGCCGGCGACCCACGTCCGCTTGTTACCAGTTCGCCCTATTTCTATATCTCACTAACAGCAATGATTATGGGTACGCAAATGTTTCTGGCCGGATTCCTTGGCGAATTAATCTCACGCAGCGATTCAAAACGTAATCAATATAAAATTGAAGCCGAAATATGAACTTTCTCGAATTAGTTACCAAACGTTGCTCCATACGCAGGTTTGCATCTACACCTGTGGAGATTGAGAAGATTGAATACATTCTCGAAGCGGCAAGACTTTCCCCGTCGGCTGTAAATTTTCAGCCTTGGACGTTTGTTGTGGTTCAGCAGGAAGAGGGAAAACAAAAGTTACACGATTGCTATTCGCGTGAGTGGTTTAAATCGGCCCCCCTTTATATTATTGTTTGCGGACATCATGACCAATCCTGGAAAAGAGGTTCCGATGGCAAAGACTTTCTGGATGTTGATGCAGCTATCGCGGCCGAACATATTTGCCTTGCAGCAACCGAATTAGGATTAGGTACCTGCTGGGTTTGCAACTTTAATGCCGAGCTCTGCCATCGTCAATTTGGCTTACCGGATACAACCGAGCCGATAGCCATTATTCCGATTGGTTACCCGGAAGATTCGTTAATGTTCGAACAAACAGCCAAAAAAAGAAAAGGATTGAGCGAAATCGTTAAATGGGAAAAGTACTGCTGATATGTTTTTTATAGAAATTATTTTATTGTCGGTAGGACTTTCAATGGATAGTTTGGCGGCATCCGTCACCACAGGCTCAGTAATTAAAGAATACAAAAGAAGACATATATTTCGCATCGCATCCATCATGGCCATGTTCCAGGCTGGGATGACTATGATTGGCTATTTCGCCGGAATAGGTTTTTCGAACTACATCTGTCGTTTTGATCATTGGATTGCTTTTTTTCTGCTTCTTTATATAGGAGGTAAAATGGTTTACGAAGAGCTATCGGCCAATGATGAAGACGAAAACTGCAAATGCAATCCACTCTGCAATAAGACAATATGCGGCTTAGCTATTGCAACCAGTATCGATGCACTGGCCGTAGGGATATCTTTGGCGCTTATCAGCACCGGAATCATGATTCAGGCTTTAACAATCGGATTGGTAACCTTCGCTTTTTCTGCATTTGGAGTGTACTTTGGAGGCAGGTTTGGCCGGAACATTAATTTACGACTCGAATTAATCGGGGGGATCATTCTTATTCTTATCGGTTTTAAAATTCTATCCGAACATCTTTTTTTCTAAGAAAAAACAGTATCTTAGCGACCGATCATATTATCTGATAAAACCAAACTACTGCTTAACAGGCCTTAAAATTACTTAACCTTAATAGGCTTGTTATATTGACAGTAATGTAAAAATACACATGTATGAAAAGCCAACAATTAAGAAAGCTTGCACCCGAACTTGATTCGCTGCGTTTAGGTAGCGGATGGAGTGTGGAAGACCTCCAAAAACCCCAGATTATTGTAGAAAGCAGTTACGGACACAGTCACCCGGGTAGTGCCCACCTGCAAGCATTGGTAGAGGAAGCCGGAAAAGGGATTAAAGACTGTGGCGGCAAACCTGCCAACTACTACGTAACCGATATTTGTGACGGCGAAGCACAGGGCCACGATGGGATGAACTACTCTCTTGTTTCGAGAGACATCATGGCTGCGATGATTGAGATTCATGTTAAAGCTACGCCCTTTGATGCCGGTGTTTTTATTACCAGCTGCGATAAGTCGGTCCCCGCACATTTAATGGCCATAGCCCGTTTGGATATGCCGGCATTGTTAATGCCCGGAGGAATCATGAGTGCAGGTCCGAAGTTGCTAACGCTGGAGCAAATTGGCAAATACAGTGCGATGCACGCACGTAAAGAGATTACCGACGAACAATTTATGAGTTACAAAAGGGATGCCTGTCCCAATTGCGGAGCCTGTTCTTTTATGGGTACAGCCTCCACCATGCAGATTATGGCGGAAGCATTAGGTATGGCCCTACCAGGCACAGCTCTGATACCAACCTCCTCGCATTATCTGAAGGATGCTGCACGTGCAGCCGGCGAAAGAGCTCTGGGCCTTGCCAAAGAACAGCTTAAGCCATCGGACATCATGACAATGGAGGCGTTCGAGAATGCAATCATGGTTCATGCCGCTATTGCCGGATCAAGCAATAGCCTGCTTCATCTTCCTGCAATTGCACATGAACTGGGAATCGAGCTATCCCCTGCCCTGTTCGATAAAATACATCGCAAAATTCCCTATTTGCTTAATATTCGTCCCAGTGGATATTGGCCGGGCGAATATTTCTGGTATGCAGGCGGTGTACCGGCCATCATGGAAGAAATAAAGGATTTTCTACACCTTAATATTCTTACTGTTACAGGAAAAACGGTGGGTGAAAATCTGGAGAACATGCGATTGAGAGGCTTTTACGAAGGTTGTAGAAAGCACTTATCGGGTCTGGGAGTAAAAGTACACGATATTATAAGACCGGCCAGCGAGCCTATAAGGCGCGAAGGTGCGATTGCCATACTGAAAGGAAATCTTGCCCCCGAAGGAGCTGTTGTTAAACACTCGGCCATCTCGCCCAAATTGTTAAAGGTTTCTTTAAAAGCAAGGGTGTTTAACTGCGAAGAAGATGCTATGAAAGCAGTAATCGACAAGCAGATTCATCCGGGTGACGCTGTGTTTATTCGTTATGAAGGTCCCAAAGGAAGCGGTATGCCTGAAATGTTCTATACAACAGAAGCCATTGCATCCGACGCATCACTTATCGATAGTGTGGCACTTATCACCGACGGTCGGTTCTCGGGTGCGACAAGAGGTCCGGCTATTGGGCATGTTTCGCCGGAAGCCATTGACGGGGGACCTATTGCCCTTGTTGAAGAGGGCGACATAATCGGTATAGATATTCCAGAGCGCAAACTGGATATTATCGGGATTAATGGCGAGCTGCTTTCGCCAGATACGATTGAAATGGTTCTTACCGAAAGAAGAAGAAAATGGAAATCGCCTGTTTCAAAGCATAATCAGGGTATATTGCAGATATATACACGCAACAGTGTTTCTCCGATGAAGGGTGCATATATGGAGGACAACAGCAATGAGTGAAGCATCCCATTTACTACTTGTCACATTCTTATCCATTGGTTTGTTACTTTATCTCGTACTTAGGGTAAAGTTACATCCCTTTCTGTCGCTGCTTATTACGGCCATGTTTTTAGGTGTAACTTCGGGAATGCCTTTAAGCAAGGTTAACACGGCTATACAAAACGGATTGGGTGGCACATTGGGGTTTGTAGCCACCGTGGTAGGCATAGGAGGAATATTCGGACAGATACTGGAAGCATCGGGTGGTACAGAAGCCATTGCAAGGAATCTGATTCGGCGTTTTGGCAAAGACAAGGCACATTGGAGTCTGGTTATGGCCGGTTTTCTGATTGCCATACCTGTTTACTTCGATGTAGGTTTTATAATTCTGGTGCCGGTTGTGTATGCCTTGGCTAAAGACACGAAGCGTTCTACTTTGTTCTATGCAATACCTTTATTGGCAGGACTGGCCGTTACTCATACATTTGTACCTCCTACTCCCGGACCTGTGGCTGTGGCGGATATGTTGGGTGCCGACTTAGGCTGGGTCATTCTCATCGGATCTCTTATCGGTCTGCCGGTAGCTATTCTTGCCGGTCCGGTATTTGGATCTTACATTTCTAAAAAAATCGATGTGGCTCCCCCGAAGCACATGATGGAAGAACTGAACAATGGTACAGAACAGTCGGAATGTTCGCTTCCTTCTTTTACGGCTGTAGCAACCATTATAGGAATGCCCTTATTGCTTATGGTAGTAAAGTCTGTCATCGAACTTCTGATAAAGCTCGGCTACATGCAGGAAGGAATCGTGTACGATATATCTGTATTTGTTGGCCACCCGTTCACTGCATTAATCATCGCAACTCTTATGGCGGCCTATTTTCTGGGTGCTCGCAGGGGATTTACCCGAAAACAATTACTGGATGTAAGCGCCAAAGCGCTGGCGCCGGCAGGTATGATTATTTTAATCATAGGTTCGGGCGGTGCATTTAAAGAGATGCTTATCCAAAGCGGTGTGGGTAATGTTCTGGCCGAAGGCATCTCTGCCACGAAGCTTCCTCCCATAGTTCTTGCTTTTATTATTGCTGCAGCGGTTCGTATAACATTAGGCTCGGCCACAGTGTCCATGATTACTGCCGCCGGAATAATCGGACCTATCCTGGAAGCCTATACCCTTTCCGAAATTCACCTGGCTTTGATCGTAATTTCAATCGCTTCGGGTGCTACCATTTTATCCCATGTAAACGACAGCGGATTCTGGTTAGTGGGCAAATACCTGGGGTTAACAGAAATGCAGACATTAAGGTCGTGGACCGTAATGGAAACAATTATTGCATTGGGTGGATTTGGAATTGCATTGTTGCTAAGCTTTTTTGTATGATGAGAATTAGTCAAACCATAATATTTCATACCTTTGCAAAAAATAGAAAGATTCGTATGACTAAGCTTGTTGCATTTACTGCAGCTGTGGGGATAGTCTTTATCCTAACAGGCTGCTTCAATAAAAAAGAGTATTTTGAAGACAGTGGTACAGTATTTCATACATTGTATCATATCAAATATGAATCCCATGAGCTTCTGACGGAAAAGATCGATGCCGAACTTCAACAGTTCAATCTTTCTCTTAATCCGTTCAATCCAAACTCGATTATATCGAAGGTAAACAATAACGAACCTGTAGAAGTAGATCCCTGGTTTAAGGAGGTGTTTACCAAGTCATTGGAAGTATCAGCTGCTACAGACGGAGTCTTTGATATCACTTGTGCGCCGATGGTCAACCTGTGGGGATTCGGTTTTAACAAAATGGATAGTGTAACGCCTCAAATGATTGATAGCATCAAATCTTTTGTAGGCTACCAAAAGATTCATTTGGAAGGATCAAGGATAGTTAAAGATGATCCAAGAGTAATAATAAACTGTTCAGCCATTGCCAAAGGATATGCTTGTGATGTTATTGCCCGATTACTTGAGAAAGAAGGTGTTGAGAATTACATGGTGGAGATTGGTGGTGAAGTAACCATGAAGGGGGTAAATGCCCAAGGCGATTGTTGGCGAATCGGAATTAATAAGCCCGAAGACGAAACTACCGGAATGAAGAATGAAGTTGAAGAGGTGGTTCAATTATGTAAAAAAGGAGGGGTGGCTACGTCGGGGAATTATCGTAATTATTACATAAAAGATGGAAAAAAATATGCCCATACCATAGATCCCAGAACCGGATACCCCGCACAACAAGATATATTAAGTGCAACAGTTGTGGCCGACGATTGTATGACGGCCGATGCATATGCTACTTCCTTCATGGCCATGGGAACAAAGGCTATGCGAAAGCTGGTCACAAAGACTAAAGGGATCGAGTATTTCATCATCTATACGGATTCTATTGGAAATCAACAGATTGAATATTCCAAAGGAATGATTCCTTTTTTGCCTAATCGTCAGCAATTAGCGATATTAGAAAACCCTTAAAAAAACCTTTTAAATTCAAATAATTCTTCTATATTTGCATAAACCGAAAGCTCAAAAATGCTTTTGCAGCTAATTGTTGCTGTTTATAATTGATGAACTACTAATGTGAATATTAAATATAGTTTATTCCTTTGGCTAACCGTTTTGTGCATAGTGATAGTATCACTTTATGCATGTAATTCTGTGCAAAACAAAAAGCCCCACAATGTATTGGTAATTCATTCTTTCAATAAAAACGATAGTTGGGTAGAGGATCTAAACAAGGGTATTAAAGAAGCCTTTGATGATAAGAATTTAGATACCCAAGTTAAGGAATACTATCTTTCCTCAGAGTTAAGGACCGAAGAGGCCAAACAAAATGAGATAAACAAGTTACTGGACAGCTACAGGTCAAAACCATTGGATTTGATTATTGTGGCTGACGACGACTGTTTTTCGTCTTTCTTTGCCACCGAGCATCCGCTCACACATTCTAAACCTGTTATTTTTGCGGGAATTGATTATGTTATATCTGAATTAATTGAAAAACATAATCACGGAAATATTACAGGAATTACAAATGAGCCCAATTTTAGGCAAACCTACAGACTTGCAGTTCAACTTTTTGGTAAAATAAACAGCATTCAAATAATCGCAGAAGATTCTTATGCAGGCAGAGCAGCTATAAATGACGCAAAGACTCACTTAATAACCATACCAAATACAGTTATTAAAGAGGATAGTTTACATCAGGACGGCTGGGAACCATTGGAGCTGGAATCGAACGATTCGATTTATATATTTGTTAAGAATATTAATAAAATAAACGGGCGCCAATTAATAGAAAGCATGACCTATCAGCCTCACAGTTTTTGCATTATGGCTAAATGGTCCGATTTTTACTCGGACTTGCCTCACATGGGAACTGCCCCTTTTCTTATGGTAAACAATGAGGGGTTTGGAGATGGACGGATTGGAGGTTATATGGCCGAAAATTATGAGGTTGGATATGAAGCAGGAATTATGGCTGCCAAAATTTTAACTGGCACTCCAGTTGCTTCAATACCTGTTAAAGCAATAGAGCTTAAACCCATATTTAATTGGCAACAATTGCAACGATGGAATATCCCAATTGATAAGCTGCCGGCTAACAGCATTATTCTCAATATGCCGATGGGTATCAGATATAGTAATCTTATTATTTATGTACTAGTTTTTTCAGGTTTGTTTATCGTTTTCGTTACTGTATCTTTGATATATATTTTAAATAAAGAGAAAAAAGATAAGAAACTAGCTCAAAACCTATTACTAAATAAACGTGAAGAGTTGGAGGTTACCATGAAATCAATTCGTGAGTCGGTAATTTCAATTGACAATAACAAGCAAATATTTGCGATGAATCAGGCTGCGCTTGATAGTCTCGGTTTAAAAAAAGATATACACGAATATATTGGCGCCGATATTTTCTCTGTATTCAATATAACACTGAGAGGCAATGAAAACTATCTTACAGATATTTTCAACTCATTAGACAAAAACTACCTTTCATACCAACTTGAAAAAGGAGCTACAATTGTTACATCAGAAAATCAGTCTCTTTTAATTGAGGGAACTGTCAGTTCATTACTAACAATGGATAATTATACGGGCTGGATTATCTCTTTTAAAGATATAACAGACGAATTCATAAAAAAAGAGCTTCATACGCTGGCCATGGGGGATGCACATGTATATGCGTGGCGTTACAACGGAAAAAAAGATGTTTTTGTATTTGAAGAGGTCTTCTTCAGAGAGACCGGAGTGTATGACAACGGAAAACACACCATCCATTCGGATGTTTTTGAAGGAATGATTCATCCGGAAGACTACGGGAATTGGAATAAACAGATCAAACATATTCTGGACCGAAAGAGTGACAAACTGACCATCCAAATACGTATATACATTAATAATAAATATGAGTGGTGGAGTTTCAATGTAACTTACATCAATAACCCTGCCCTTTCTACCTCATTCACACTTTTTGGACTGTGTATGAGTATTCAAACATTCAAAGAGACAGAAGAAAACCTGCGGATTGCAAAGGACAAAGCGGAAGAATCTGATAAGCTTAAAAGTATCTTCCTTTCTAATATGAGTCACGAGATACGTACTCCATTAAATGCAATTGTAGGATTCTCGAATCTACTTACATCCGATGATAATTTCTCAGCCGAAGAGAAAAGTATCTTTGTAACTACAATTAATGAAAAGTGCGAAATACTGCTTACACTAATAAATGACATACTAGACTTGTCAAGGATTGAGAGTGGCCTGCCATTTAATCCTGAAGTATGCAACCTAACATTAATCATAGAAGAGACGCTGGCCTCCGAAAAAACAATCCTAAGTCCATACGTCGCACTTAAAAAGAATTTACCAAAGGAACCTGTATTTATTAATGCCGACTCATTGAGATTAAGACAATTGATCCGTAATCTCATTAACAACTCATTTAAATTTACACATGATGGCTTTATTGAAGTTGGTTGTATCCTTTCCAAAAATAAGAATCTGATTTTCTATGTCGAAGATTCAGGATTGGGTATTTCTCTTAAAGAACAAAAAAAGATCTTCGAACGTTTTTATAAAACAGATAACTTTAGTCAGGGAGGAGGATTAGGCCTTTCTATTTGTAAAGTGATTGTTGAACGCATGGGTGGTGAAATTTCTGTTCAATCGGTTCATGGTGAAGGATCAAAATTTACGGTGGTCCTACCCTATTCAAGTGTAATTGAAGCTTCGTATGAAAATGAGTAAACGTATAATTGAACATAATCTGAAGTATCTTGTGGCAACAATCCTGTTTGTTGTTATCAGCATTCTTAGTATATCGTGTTCTGATGCAAAAAAACACAAGGATTCCTACAATATATTACTTATTCACTCATACAAAGAGGGACCTGTATGGCAGAATGAATTGACCCAAGGGGTTAAACAGTATTTTGATGAGAACAATGTCGATGTAAACATATCGGTACATTACATGAATACAGACTTTGTTCTCAATAGAGAAAACATAAGACGTATGAATAATCTTATGACCTCGTACGAACAAAATCCACCGGATTTAATTATCACCTTCAATAATCAGGCCACTTATTCCTTATTATCCTCTTCTCACTATATTGCCTATAATGTACCAATCGTGTTCAGTGGAACTTCACATTATATCAATCACTTGATTGCTAAACATTCTAATATTACCGGTTTTATTGCTAAACCGGATTTTAATAAAGTGTACAAATTAGCAAAAACACTGCTAAAGGATAGTACGTTGATGCTTAATGTGATTGTAGACGGTACTCCTGCCGGATTAAGCTTGTTGGATACTTTTAAAAAACAAATGAATCCCGAAAATCACCCAGACAAGATGTTGTATTATAACATATATGAAGAGAATATTCACGACATCATGTACTGGAATAAATACTATTCCAAAGATGTATTTGTTATCATGCCCAAGTGGAATAGTTTCTATTCGAACCTGGCACATGAATCATCTGCACCCTTTTTCCTCGTTAATAATCAGGGTTTTGGAGATGGAAGCCTGGGTGGATATATGGTGCCCACCAATAAACAAGCTCAACTTACAGCCCAAACAGCTCTTGAAGTACTTAAAGGCCGCTCCATTAAATCCATCCCAATAAAAGACATGGAGCAAGTTCCTGTCTTCGACTGGAGAGAGATAAAAAAATGGGACTTGAATATTAAAGATCTTCCTAAAAATACGCTTATCGCCCACATGCCGTTTTATGAGAAATATAAAATACCTCTGCAAACCGGAGGAGGCATTGTATTTGTTTTTATTTTAGTTGCCATCACTCAACTAATACTTCTATATAAAGAAGAAAGCAGACAGAAAAAAGATACGCTGCATAAATTACTTAAACAAGGTAAAGAGCTTGAACTGTCGCTTAAATCAATACCAGAAGGTGTAATATCATTAGATTTAGCCAATTGTGTATTAACAATAAACAAAGCTGCCATGCAGTTTTTGAAATTGAAAGGAGATGCCACCTCCTACATAGGAGCAAACCTTTTCACCTTACTGGATATTCATCTTCCAGGTAATACATATTATCTACAAGAAATGATATTATCAACAAAAGGAAAAGAAAAGAACCTCTCATTTGATAAAGCTGCCTATATCAAATCTCCAAATGTAAAAGATTTTCCTATTAAAGGAGACATCGCAGGAATTTACAGAGATGGCATCGCTTATGGAACCGTTATTACATTTACAGATATCTCCAACGAACTGATTCAAAACGAACTGATGGATATTGCTATGAATAATGGTAGTATTTTTACCCTTCGAATACCCGAAAACCATGAAGGAATTAACTTTAGTCCCCTGTTCTTCAGTCATTATCAAATTTATGACGATGGGAGTCATCTAATCAGTAACGACGAGTTCATTAAACTGCTTCACCCGGATGATGTGGAACTCTTCCATGATTTGATAAGTTCTGATTACTATCTGGAGAGTAAGATTGCTTTTAAAGCCCGTATTAATGTAAATAATAAGGGATATAACTGGTTTGAATTCCGTTTATCATCCATGTACGATCCCAAAGCGAGTACGAAGAAATTCATTTTTGGAATAGTAATTGATATCCAGTCGTATAAACAGACGGAAGAAGAACTTGTAGCAGCCCGGGATAAAGCAAAGCAATCGGATGCACTTAAAAGTGCCTTTCTTGCAAATATGAGTCACGAGATTCGCACGCCTCTAAATGCTATTGTTGGATTCTCAAACCTGCTAACCTGTGATGATGAATATGACCAGGAAGATAGACTTATCTTTATTGACGCAATAAACAACAACTGCAGATTGCTTTTGGCTCTTATATCAGACATTTTGGATCTGGCACGGATTGAAAGTGGATCCATGCTCTTTAAGAATATCCGCTGCGATGTGAACGAATTGATTGAGCAAATTATTAATACACATCAGGTAATTATACCATCCAATCTGCGCTTGATAAAGGAGGTGCCTAATGAAACATCAATTCTGATGATTGACTGTATCCGACTGAATCAGGTGATAACAAACTTGATAAACAACGCCATCAAGTTTACAACTAAAGGTTATATAAAGGTGGGCTATACGAAAGAAAAAGAAGGATACCTCAAATTCTTTGTTGAAGATACAGGCCGGGGTATTGCCGAAGAAGATCTAAACAATGTATTTAACCGGTTCTATAAGAAAAATGAATTTACTCAGGGAGCCGGACTGGGATTATCGATTTGCAAGGTAATTGTAGATAGGTTCAATGGCACCATTCAAGTAACATCCAAGCAAGGTGAAGGAACACGCTTTGAGGTTCGCATACCCGATCAGGATGCTATAAGTATCAATTGATCAGAGCTAAGAACGGCAAAGAGGCAATTGATATATTCAGAAGAGAAAACATTGATTTGATTCTGATGGATAATAAGATGCCTGTTATGTCGGGGCTGGATGCGCTTACAATCATAAGAAAAGAATCAAATACAATCCCTATCATTATGCTTTCGGCCTATGTATTTGATTCCGACATTGAAACAGCAAAAAAAGCCGGAGCATCAGAGTATCTATCCAAACCCGTAGATGTAAAACTACTGAATGAAACCATTGCTAACTTTCTAAGCTAAAAACTTTAGCCTATCATCTTTCGCCATAAGTTAATTGCCATTTATCGAGCATTTTAAAATCAAGCTCTTTTAAGCCTATTTTCCAGAAAGGAATCGGATCGTCATGATCTCCCAGATACATACGGTCGCGTACCTTAAATGCCGGCTGTGTAAGCGCAAAAGAAGAATCAGATTGTGATGTGCTTACGCCGCCTAAATCAAGAACAGTATGAAATACACTGTTGGTACTTACAGGCGCTGACTGATGATTTACTGCCGATCTGTATTTTTCGGGCCATTCTGTTCTGAATACATCCGAAAACCAGATAATATAAGGTATATGGAGCTGGTAGTAAGTTGGAATTGGCGATGCATGCAAATATCTGGCACGGGCATCATCAAAAATATCTTCTCCGTGATCAGACAGATATACCAACGATGTGCAATCGCCGGTTTGTTTAAGCTTCGAGATAAGTTCGGATAAAATATAATCTGTATAAAGTATCGAGTTATCGTAAGCATTACGCATTTCTTTCTTATAAGCTGCACGTATTCCGGCTACTTTATCAGGCTTAAACACACTAAACTCCTTTGGATATCTTTCATGGTAATTGAAATGAGATCCATAGGTATGAAGCACTATGAATAAATTGCCTGCATTTTCCTTAATTACTTTGTCTACGTAAGGCAGAACGGCTCCATCGTGAAAAGAGGTCAGTAAGCTGCCTGTTTTGAAAGAGCTGAGATCAATAAAATGATCGGCTTCACGATAAAAAGCACCGATCATAGAGGTGGTAAGCTTCTGATTGGCAATAACAACTGTTTTATATCCAGCCTCTTTAAAGGCAGTCACAATACTTTTCTGACTGTATATCACCTCATAGTTCTCGGCCGAAGCTGCCGAAAGAATAATGGGTACACTCTTATGAGTATTATTAGATTGAGTAATTACATCGGTAAAATGCACCAATCCATCCTGTTTACCTAGCCGAGGAGTCGTTTCTCTTTCGTAGCCATACAAACTCCATTCCATCGCCCGGGAGGTTTCTCCTACAACAAGCACTACAATTTCCCTTTTAGAAGATGTTTCATCCTTCTTTGCATTAAATGTAAAATGGGCCGAAGTTTCATGGTATCTTTTGTTTTTACCGGCTTTTTCTATTGCAAAATAAAGATTATAAAGAGCATTGACCGGATAAACATCCTTTTTAAAAGAGACTTCCTGTTCTCTATCAGGTGTTAATACATAGGAGGTGCCACCCGCTATAAAAATTGCCAAGGCCACTAACGCCCACTTCTTTCTAAAACTTTGCGACAATTTATCTTTCAGTCGCACAGAGCGATAAGCAAGATACAATGTGGGCAATGTATAGAGAAAGAAAACGCAGAGGATTATTACGAATATATTTCCGACCAATTCACCTGCTTCCGAAGCATTCGAACTGGTAAGGTTTAAAAACATATCTACGGCAACAACCGATTCTCCGAAAAGATAAAGCAGAATAAGTTGTCCCCCATCCAGAATAAACTTGGGAAGAAGCAGCCACACCATTATTCCAGGCTTTTTGAATACCAGCAACAGCCACATAACACAAGCCAGAGGGATTAAGATAGCTGCAATTCCTACTGTGATAGAGAATGGCTCCGTAACAAAAAAAACCAGATTTGGGACAATAAGCAACAGGGAGAATAAGAAATACAGATGCTCCTGACTTACAATCCAACGAACAATTTTTGAGAAATGGGCCATATATTCAACTACTTACAATTCAAAACACCTATTAAAACCTTTATTATAAAAAATAAAACCAGCAAATGTAATCAAATTTAAACACTAACAAGCTATTAAGTATTAATTAAAAGCGGCTATTTTATTAATTGTTCCGACAAACTCTTCGTTAGTAAGCATAATGGAAGGCTCCCTAAAATTAACATAGTCTTCAAAATAGTCGCTGGCCACGTCGGCAACCAGTTCCGAGCCATCCAATCCGAATGATGTAACTATATTTTCTACCTTGCTTCGAATTCGGCGGATCACATCCAGTCTTTCCTGATAGCGATCAGGCTTTTCATTACCGGTAATATGTTCATTTTTTGCTATCAGATACATAACTGTATAAAACTTGTCCACATCTCCAAACAGCGGAATAAATTGTTGTTTAGTTTCATCGGGTAATCCCGCCAGTAAAGCTTGTACTTTTGTCATTTTAATCAAATTATCATTTAAGGGTGCAAACCTACATAAAAAAGTTCATTTTAGCCATATGAAGCAGTCGGATTGCTTCCATCTAAATTTATCAAAACTACAGTAATGAATGCTAATTTCCATCAATTTTAGTGATGTAATTTAGTTTTAGATACCAAATTACTCATAAAAACAGAAATAAACAGGTAAAAAACAAAATGAAAACTGACTTATATCAATTTTACATTTCAAATACAATCAATAAATCGGCTTCTACTGTTGCAATAATCCATTAGAAATATCTAACTTTACGGATTGAAAAGTATTGGACGTAGTACATCTGTTTTTCATTGTGCCCGTTTATTAAACCGCCCAAACCGGTTTTGAAATACTTTCTGCGGCTACAGCTTTGGCTGAAGCACCCAGACAGACAAAAAAAAGTAAAATATATAATGACCAACAAATGGAATTTTCAGAAACCGACAGAAGAAGAAAACCGGATAAGCAAAGAGCTGGCTGATAAGCTGGCCATAAGTCCTGTTATCTGTCAGCTTCTTGTTAAGCGTGGCATAACTACGGAAGAAGAGGCAAATAAGTTTTTTAAGCCCAGTCTGAACGACCTGCATGATCCTTTTCTGATGCCAGACATGGATAAAGCGGTAAAGCGTCTGAATAAGGCTCTGGGTGAAAGGGAAAAAATATTGGTATATGGCGATTACGATGTGGACGGAACAACAGCTGTTTCATTGGTCTACAAGTTCTTACGCCCCTATACCACATTATTGGATTATTATATTCCCGATCGGTACGACGAAGGTTACGGCATCTCATACAAAGGAATCGATTATGCAGCCAACAACGATGTCAAGCTCATAATATCGCTCGACTGCGGCATCAAAGCGATAGAAAAGATTGAGTATGCAAAGCAGAAAGGAATCGATTTCATTATCTGCGACCATCATATGCCCGACGACACGTTGCCGGATGCGGTAGCTGTTCTGGATGCCAAACGCGTAGACTCGATATATCCCTACGAGCATCTTTCAGGATGCGGTGTGGGCTTCAAACTCATGCAGGCTTTTGCAAAGAGTAATAATTTCCCCTTTGCCGATTTGGAAAAACTGCTCGACTTGTGTGCTGTAAGTATCGCATCGGATATTGTTCCGATTACGGGCGAAAACCGGATCATGGCTTATTACGGGCTAAAGCAGATAAACAGCAACCCAAGTCTGGGACTAAAAGGAATCATCGATGTTTGCGGTCTGACGGGCAAGGAGATTACCATGTCTGATATCGTTTTTAAGATTGGTCCGCGCATCAACGCTTCCGGCCGCATGATGAACGGTAAAGAGGCGGTTGATCTTTTGCTGGCAAAAGACAGCGAAAGTGCACGCGAAAAGAGTGAAAACATCAATCAGTACAACGACGAACGCCGCGAACTGGATAAAAAAATTACCGACGAAGCCAATGCTATCATAGATGATTTTCAGGATATGGCCGACAGAAAGGCTATTGTTGTCTTCAATCCGGCTTGGCATAAGGGTGTGATCGGTATTGTGGCATCCCGGTTAACGGAAAAATATTACCGTCCGGCTGTGGTACTCACCAAATCATCGGAACTTATTACCGGCTCGGCCCGTTCGGTTGCCGGATTCGATATATACAAGGCTATTGAAAGCTGCAGGGATCTGCTGGAGAACTTCGGGGGACATACCTACGCAGCCGGACTTTCTTTAAAAGAAGAAAACCTGGAAGCGTTCACCAATCGGTTTCTTCAGCTTGCAGCCGATGAAATCGTACCGGAACAGATGGTTCCTCAGTTGGATGTGGATGCGATTCTTGATTTCAAAGACATAAACGCCAAGTTTATGCATGACTTGAAAAAGATGAGCCCCTTTGGTCCCGATAACCAGAAACCGGTATTTTGCAGCAGACGGGTAAAGGATTACGGAACCAGCAAACTGGTTGGGAAAGACCTTGAACATATTAAACTTGAATTGATAGATGCCAATTCCAACAGTCCCATTCACGGTATTGCGTTTGGCATGCATAAGCACAGCAAGCATATTAAAGGCATGAAACCTTTTAATATCTGCTATACAGTGGAAGAAAACACATATAACGGAAACACATCGTTACAGCTGATGATTAAAGACATCAAGCCAGACGATATATGAAGGGACGAGGTGGATGTCTACCATAAGATATTAGAGAAGTACTGGGGATACCAGTCTTTTCGTCCGTTGCAGGAGGATATCATCCATTCCATCGCTGCGGGCAGGGATACACTTGGCCTGATGCCTACCGGCGGAGGCAAATCTATTACTTTCCAGGTACCAGCCATGGCGATGGAAGGGATATGTATTGTGGTTACTCCCCTGATTGCCCTTATGAAGGATCAGGTGGACAACCTGCGTAAAGTGGGGATAAAGGCCACGGCTGTATATGCCGGGATGACCCGTCAGGAGATAATAGCGCAGCTTGAGAATTGCATTTTCGGAGATTATAAATTTCTTTACGTCTCGCCCGAACGTCTTGTTACAGAGCTGTTCAAAGCCAAGCTTTACGCAATGAATGTGTCGTTGCTGGTAATTGACGAAAGCCATTGTATCTCTCAGTGGGGATACGACTTCCGTCCCTCCTACCTCGCCATTGCCGATGTACGCGAGCTGCTGCCCGGGGTACCGGTACTGGCGCTTACCGCCACGGCAACTCCCGAGGTGGTGAATGACATTCAGGAACGTCTTCACTTTAAAGAAAAGAACGTATTTCAGAAAAGTTTCGGACGCAGCAATCTTTCTTACGTAGTACGAAGTACGGAAGACAAGATGAATGAGCTGGTACATATGCTTAATAGAGTACCCGGAACAGCTATTGTGTATGTACGTAACAGGAAGAAGACCAAAGAAATAGCCACCATTCTGCAACAAGCGGGTATTTCGGCCGATTTCTTTCATGCCGGAATCAATCATGCAGAGAAAGAGCTGAAACAACAACGCTGGAAAAGCGGCGAATGCCGTGTGATAGTTTCCACCAACGCATTTGGTATGGGTATTGATAAACCCGATGTCCGGTTGGTTGTTCACATCGATATGCCTGGTTCGCTGGAAGAATACTATCAGGAAGCCGGTCGCGCAGGAAGAGACGAACAACGGGCCTATGCCGTGGCTTTATGTACCGGAACCGACAGTGCTAAATTGAAAAAACGGCTGTCGGACGAGTTTCCCGAACGCGATTTCATACTGCGTGTATACGAGGCTTTAGGTAATTATTACCAGATTGCCGTAGGTTTTGGTCTGGATACGGTGCACGACTTCGTTTTAAACGAATTTTGTGCCGCATTTAAGTTTCCGTTACTGCAGACTCACCATGCGTTGAAGATTCTGGAGCTTTCGGGTTATATAGAGTATACCGATGAAATCGACAATGCTTCGCGCTTGATTTTTATAGCTAATAAGGAGGACTTATATAAATATCTTCATCAGGACAAACAATCCGATGCAATCATACAGGTTATTTTGCGTTCGTACACCGGTTTGTTTGCCGATTACGCCTATATTAACGAGGCGCTGATCGCTACACGTGCCAATGTATCGCAGCAAGAGGTTTACGATACGTTGATCGGTTTGTCTAAATATCACATCGTAAAGTACATACCTCATAAAAAGACACCGCTTATAATCTATACCCAGACACGGGAAGATCTGAAGTATGTTGTTATACCCCCAAGTGCTTTCGAAGAGCGCAAGCAACGGTTTGAAACCCGGATTCAGCGGGTACTGGACTACATTAAAGAAGACCGCCGGTGCCGGAGCCGTATGTTGCTCGAATATTTTGGTGAAGATGGGTCGGCCGACTGTGGATGTTGCGATGTTTGTCTTGCCCGAAACAGTTCGGGGCTGTCCAATCACGAATTCAACACCATTAAAAGCGCCATCGAGAAGGCTGCCGGATCAACACCTCTGGAGGTGAGTAAATTAATTCAGAGTCTGCCCCACCCGACAGAGAAAAGCATTACCGTAATTCGTTTCCTTGCCGACAACGATCCTCAATTTCAGCTTTTCGACGGGTATCTGCGCATAATTGAATCCAACGATCAGAAATAGAAATAAAAAAAGGCTACGGATTATTCGTTCATTGTTGTAACATGAATGAATAATCCGCAGCCTTTATGCTGTACGGATATTTAATCCTCCATTTCTCTTGTAACCAATACCTTGTCGATACGGGCACCATCCATATCCACAATCTCGAACTTGAAGCTCAACCAACGCAGCTTCTCGCCTGTACGTGGCACACGTTCAAGTATTTCAAGAATCAAACCGCTTAATGTGTTATAATCGTGCTCGTTATACAAGTCTTCCATATCAAAATACTCCAGAAACTCATAGAAAGAGAACTGGCCGTCTACCAGCCAGCTACCATCTTCACGCTGAATGATTTCCTGTTCTTCTCCCACTTCGGGAACCTGACCGATCAACCCTTCCATGATATCTTTCAGGGTAACAATCCCCTGAATTCCGCCAAATTCGTCGGTTACCATGGCCGATTTCACCATGGCTTTTTTAAATTGCTCCAGGGCATTGTACACACTTTGATTCTCCGGAACAAATAAAGCCGGACGGATAACCTGACTAAGTTTGAAGTCTGGTGAATCTATTTTACCAAACAAATCTTTCAGGTAAACGATTCCCTGTATATTATCAAACCTTTCGGACGCAACCGGATACACATTGAAAAGATTCTCCTTCACCTTATCGCTGATGGACTGATTCGAATCTGCCACATCCAGCCAAACCAGTTCGCTTCGGTGTGTCATAATTGAACCAACGTTCCTGTCGCCCAGATTAAACACACGCTCTACAATGTCTTGCTCTACCTCCTGCACCTCTCCCACATCAAAGCCCTCTTTAATGATTGCTTTTATCTCTTCCTCCGTAACACGATTATCTTCAGTCTTTTCAATTCCGACTAAATATACAACCAGGCGGGTACTTTTGGAAAGCAACCAAACAAAAGGAGATGCTATGAAAGACAAAACAGACATCGGCTTAGCAACAAACATGGAAACTTTTTCGGCAGCACCCATTCCGATTCTTTTAGGAACCAGCTCGCCCAAAACCAACGTAAGATAAGTAACGATAATTACAATCGTTGTTTTAGAGATGATAAGTGAATAGGGTTTTAGCGGTTCAATACCGTCAATTAGCCAAGCCAGCTCTGCAGCAAAGGCTTCGCCGGAATACAAACCGGTCAGGATACCGATCAATGTAATACCGATCTGTACGGTAGACAAAAACTTATCCGGCTGGTTGGCCAGCTCCAAAGCAGCCTTAGCCAGTTTATTTCCTTTTTTTGCATAGGTTTCGAGCCTCGATTTACGTGCAGAGACCAACGCAATTTCTGCCATCGACAATAACCCGTTTAAAAGAATAAGACAAATAATAATAAAAATTTCCATTCTCTTATTTGTAAATTAACAGTTGCGAAGTTACAACAAATAATTGAAGATAAACAACGCTTAAATAATATTCATTGATATGTTTCCCCAGATTATTAACACCCCCTTTTTGTTTTCTTTCCGCATTCGTGCTACCTTTGTATCGCATCAGGTCATTTTATAACCTACATAGGAGAATAACTTGCCCCGGACTCTGTTAAAATAGACAAATTGTAAACAGAAATATGATTCCGACACGAAATTTGCGTATTACCTATCCATCCTCCCAAAAGATCTATGTGCCGGGAGAGATTAACAGATTGAAAGTCGGCATGCGACTTATTACTCTTTCGGACTCGCTGGTTCCCGACGAAAACGGGAAAAAAGAGAAAAGAAAGAATAATCCGGTGATCGTTTACGACACTACCGGCCCGTATTCCGATGCATCATCAGCGCTATGTATTACCGAAGGAATCCCCCGGATACGTGAGGAATGGTATGCAAGACGCAAAGATCTGGTAAAACTTGCCGACTTTACCGTCCCCTCTTTTACAACCAATACAACGGATCCGGCTGCAGAATTTACCTGTTTCCCCAAACAGTATTATCCGTTTAAGGCAAAACAAGGCAAGCGAATCACCCAGATGTATTATGCCAAACGCCGAATTATTACGCCGGAGATGGAATATGTGGCCATCAGGGAGAATCAACAGGTGGAAGGACTGGGATTAAAGTCGTTTATCACCCCGGAGTTTGTCCGAAAAGAGATTGCCGCCGGCAGAGCGGTGATACCCGCAAACTTAAATCATCCGGAATCTGAACCGATGATTATAGGAAAGCGATTTCTGGTTAAGACCAATGCGAATATTGGAAATTCCACACTTTCGACGGATGTGGAAGAAAGTATCGAGAAAATGGTGTGGAGCTGCAAATGGGGATGCGATACATTGATGGATCTTTCTACCGGTAAATACATCCACGAAACCCGCGAATGGATCATTAGAAACTGTCCGGTTCCTCTGGGCACGGTTCCTGTTTACGAGGCACTGGAGAAGGTAGACGGAAAGATTGAGGACCTTACCTGGGAAGTATTCAGAGACACGCTCATTCATCAGGCAGAGCAAGGAGTGGATTACTTCACCATCCATGCCGCACTGTTAAGCAGTCATATCGATTTGGCTATGAACCGTCTTACCGGAATTGTATCCCGCGGCGGCGCTATAATGAGTACGTGGATGAAGATCCATAAACAAGAAAATTTCCTGTATACACATTTCGATGAGATATGTTCGATTTTAAGTCAGTATGATGCCGTGGTTTCGATTGGAAGCGGACTAAGACCGGGTTCTATTTACGATGCCAATGACATCGCTCAGTTTGCCGAACTTAAAACAATGAACACCCTTACAAAAATAGCCTGGGAACACTTCGTTCAGGTTATTATTGAAGGACCGGGACATGTACCCTTAAACAAGATAAAGGAAAATACATCCGAGCAAAATTATGCCTGTATGGGAGCTCCGTTCCATTCGCTGGGGCCGGTTACAACAGATATTTCTCCGGGCTACGATCATATTAGTGCAGCCATCGGCTCTGCCCAGATTGCCTGGTACGGCGTTTCCATGATTTGTGCCGTTTCACCCAAAGAGCAACTCAATGTACCCAACAAGGAAGATGTACGCGAGGGGGTAATTGCCTCAAAAATAGCGGCTCACGCAGCCGATCTTGCGAAAGGTCAGCCAGGTGCGCAGGTGCGGGATAATGCAATAAGCAAAGCCCGGTTCGATTTCAGGTGGAAAGATCTGTTCAATTTATCGCTCGATCCGGAAAGGGCAAAACAGTATTACAAGGGAAAAGCAACTAAAAACCCGGAAAACAGTACGATGAACGATACCAACTTCTTTGCCATGAAGCTGAGTATGGATATAAAGAACGGCGAATAACAACCAGTCCTTTCGTCTCAATAAAGTATCTTCTAAAAGCAAATAAAGGAAGGTTAATCTTCAAAACAGTTACATCTGTACATCGCGCCCATGGAGGCGATGCATTGGGCCCATGGGCGCGTTTAATCGTCTCCATGGGCCCGATGTACAGATCCAGGCATATTTCCGGTTAGATGATACTATTTCCGGCGTTAATCAAGCATGGTTTCCAGCTTAATCTACTAAATGAAAGGGCGTGATTCCCTTTAACGAGAAACACGCCCTTTATACTTATATTCTGCGAAGCAGATTCCTTTACACAAATTATGCAGGAATTGTTCCGGCAATCAAAATCAATACAAGCAAACCTAAGATAGCATACAATTCGGGGAATACAGCCATAACCATCGTTGCACCAAATACGTTATGTCCGGATCCGATAGCAGCAATACCATTTGCGCAAACCTGTGCCTGACGGATAGCAGAGAAGAAACCTACCAATCCCATGGCTAAACCTGCGCCAAATACTGCAGTTGCAGCAAACGGGGTTATCGTAATAACAAGAAACGACTTTAACATAAAGTATCCAACAAAACCATATAATCCCTGTGAGCTTGGTAATGCACTTAACGCAATGTAAGATCCAAGTGCATCCGGATTCTTCTTCATGGCACCTACTACTGCATTTCCACAAATAGTAACTCCATAAGCACTACCTACACCAGTTAATGCCACCATCAATGCTACGCCAAGATAGGCTAATAAAATTGGTTCCATAATCAATTTGTTTTTAAATTATTTTTTGTTGTTATTAATATCTTACTTGTAAAAATGATATACTTATTTCTCTAATTTGAAAGGGTTGAATGATTTACCTCCCCCGGCAAACTCGGCATTTTTATAATACTCTACAAACGTGAGACGAAGCGGATGCACCATGGAGCTGATCATGCAAAGACCAAAGTTGATGGAATGGCCTACCAGCAATATCAACAGAACCAATACAGCCCTTAACACCACATTAAGTCCGTCTGTCATCGTAAACGCAAGCTCATTGAATACACCTCCCAGAATCGCACCTGTCAACCCGATTGCGAACAGACGAATATATGATAATGTGTCTCCCAATAAACCAGACGCAAGATTATAAGCATTCCAAAGTCCGGATCCAAAATTCATAAATACGTTCTTTCCCGGCGAATTGTACAACATAGCAACCAATAATCCGGCCAACATCAATGCATTGCAGATATTCAACGCAACAGGAGGCAGAACAATCTCAAGCATCGGCAATCCATAAATTGTCAGTGCAGCTACAATTACAACAATCCAGCCAATGGGGGCAATTCCATATTTCCATCCTTTCAGATAGATAACCTGCGCTGCAGCCACACATTTTCCGAATACAATCTGTAACAACCCTACTATAATAGAAAGAGTCATCAGGTTATCGGTATTCAGGAAATAGTGTTTGAAGGATGACAAGGCTTTCACATCGGCCAACGCAATCCCCAGGAACGATCCTGAAAGCAGACCGAAAATGATGGTAGCCAATCCCAGAAACTGAAATAAACTGAGAAATGGACGTACTTCCGGAGCAACTTTCCGTTTAAGCAACGTACAAGCCGTAACAATAATGATTCCATAACCGGCGTCGCCAAAACAGAATCCAAAGAACATCATAAAGAAGGGTGCGAAAAACGGCGTTGGATCAAACTCATTGTAGTTTGGCAATGAGAACAGCTTGGTGATAGGTTCGAACAAGCGCGAAAAACGGTTGTTTTTCAATTGAATAGGCACATTGTCTTCATCCTTTATTTCAAGCTTTTGATAATAAAAGCCTTTATCATCCAGCAACTTCTCAAGCGCTTCCTCGTTTTCGGCCGGGGCCCAGCCCTCCATCAGCATCAGCTTATCATCGGCTTCCTTGGTTGCCTGCACGATGGCATTGGAATAATTAAACTGATTATGCAGTTTTTTGTCCAGCATATCCAGCGTATTGTAATCCTCCACCGCATATTGCTTCAGTCTGTCTCCAATCGCCTTGATGTCTTCAAGTTGCTTATTATAACGGGCTCTTAACTTTGCCAATCCCCTATCCGGCATCTTTGGCCGTTCGGCATCAATTTCAATTACCTCTCCAATTTTGGTTATGGTAATAAAATACACAACCGATTGATAAGTGGATATCTGTATAGCATTGTATTTCTCTACCCAGTCTTCATTAAATTTAGATGTCGGACAGGTAAAAAAGGTAACATGATAACCTGCACGCTGAAGTTTATTAATGTTTGAATAGGTAAATTCGCCCCAGATCTCCATGTAAGCAATCTCTTTTTCGAGTGTCTGCCTGGCCGATTCCAGCAACGCTTTCTTATCCTGACATTCTTCTATCTTCTGTACCAGTCGTAATCCCTCTTTAACAGAGATATCCCTTGCAGGAGCTTGCTGAACATCCTTCTGGTCCGCCAGCAAGGTCTTAAAGTATCTCTTAAGAGTATCAATCCTTTTACGCTGTATAAGAGACTCTTGCAGCTCCTTATTATCCGCCGTCGATTTGGTTTCAACCAGATGAACCACCCCGGCATCACGCAAATCCGATAAGAATGTTTCGTATTCCTTATGGTAAACCATAAAGGCATATTTATTCATCTTTACAATCATGCTACCTCCTCCTCTTCTTTGAGATTACGTTTTTCCTGGTTAGATCTCATGATTTTTTGCGAAGATTTGGACAGACTTTCTTCGTCTTCCATAAATCTCTTCACCTTGCGGATCGCATCCTTATAGCCCGGAATCTGTACTTTCTCAAAAAGATTTACTTTTTGAGTAGTCTTCTTCCTTGCATGCTCCAACAACTCCAGCTTCATGCCCGAAAACTCGGCCTCTATACCCGTACGTGCCAAAACCTTAAGCAACTCAATGCCATCGGCATACCACGAAGGGGAATTAAACAGACTGTACGTACCTATCTCGAATTCAATATCATTCAAAACAGGCACAAGTACACCGGCAATTTTTCTTGTGGAAAGTGTAACATCCTTAACCTTTATAAGTGAAGGATTGAACTCATTCCATAGAGCAACCATATTTTCGTAACTGCGAATTTCTTCTTCAAGCTGGAGTTCCAATGATCTTACCTCGTCTTTTGTGCGCTTCACCTCAATACGTAAGGCACTCTCCTTACTTTTAATGGTTGGTAGAGAGCGCTCGCGTACTTTGAGTTGTTTCTCAAGCTGCTGCAACGAAGTTTTGTTATATTGAAACTTTATAGCCATAGGTTATTCTTTTACTTTCCAGTATTGATCAACAAGCGCTTGCTTGATGTTCACCTCCTGCGGTTTAAAATGTTTAGAGAACAATTCCCAGGTAACATCAAGCATCTCTGTAGTATCCAGGTTTACGTCGATAGCCAAAAGTTTTTTCGAATAGTCTTTGGCATAGTTTAACGTACGAATATCATAATCCGTAAGGTCGAATCCGTTTTCAAGTTTTGTCTTTGCATTTGCAGCATCGGCATACAAACGTACAGCTGCATTCATAACCTGCGGATGGTCTTCGCGCGTTTTCTTACCTGTAACAAGCTGTTTAAGACGAGATAAGCTGCGGAACGGGTCAACAATTACCTTACCCACGTCGCTATCCCTGCGTAAATACAGCTGACCTTCAGTAATATATCCTGTATTATCGGGTACGGCATGCGTAATATCGCCACCCGATAAAGTAGTTACCGCAATAATTGTAATTGATCCACCGGCCGGGAATTGTACTGCCTTCTCATAAATCTTGGCAAGATCCGAATACAACGAACCCGGCATTGAATCTTTGGAAGGAATCTGGTCCATACGGTTAGATACGATTGCCAAAGCATCCGCATAGTTGGTCATGTCCGTAAGCAATACCAACACCTTCTCGTTCTTCTCAACAGCAAAATACTCTGCAGCACATAAAGCCATGTCCGGAATAAGGATACGCTCCACCGAGGGATCTTCCGTAGTATTGATGAAACTAACAATACGATCGAGAGCTCCTGCATTGCTGAAAGTATTTTTAAAGAAAAGATAATCGTCGTTGGTCATACCCATTCCGCCCAGAATAATCTTGTCCGATTGCGCACGCAAGGCAACCATCGCCATTACCTGGTTGAAAGGCTGGTCGGGGTCTGCAAAGAACGGAATCTTCTGACCTGTTACCAGCGTATTATTAAGGTCGATACCCGCAATACCTGTAGCAATAAGTTCGGACGGTTGTTTACGTCGTACCGGATTCACGGAGGGACCACCAATCTCTACATCTTTACCTTCGGGTATTGGTCCGCCATCAATCGGATCACCGTAGGCATTGAAAAAGCGACCGGCCAATTGATCTCCTACTTTAAGTGAAGGAGCCTTGCCCATGAAAACAACCTCTGCGTTGGTACGAATACCTTCCGTACCCGAAAAAACCTGCAAAGTTACCTCGTCGCCGATAATTTTTACTACCTGAGCCAGCTTGCCATCTACAGAAGCCAACTCATCATACCCTACTCCTGCAGCTTTAAGCGAACAAGTAGCTTTCGTAATCTGGGTAATTTTCGTATATATTTTTTGAAATGCTTTTGTTGCCATATCTTTAATTATTTACAATTCGCTCAGCAAGTATCTCATCCAACTGCTCGTTAAACTTCTTGAATTCTGCACTTTCCCACTCAGAATAGTTCATCTGTTTAAAGACATTGATCAGCTTCTTGAAATAGTCCATTACCTCAGTAAAGCCATCAAATCTGAAGTCCGAACGACAAATCCGGCTCACTCTGTCCATCATGAACTCCTGACGGTTAAGAGGCGTAACTGCATCAATGGCATCAAATGCATCCTGTTGCAAAATAACGAAGTCGATCAACTCCGATTTCCAGAACGTAATATGATATTCTACAGGCACACCATCGTCACCCAGGATATTGATTTGCTCGGCAATCTCTTTACCACGCAGCATACGCGTTTTAATTTCGTCAACCATTTCAATCCAGTTTGGAGATATATGCTTGGCAATATACTCCTGAAACTCGGGGTATTCAAGGTACTTCGAATAACTGTCTATCGGATTTACAGCCGGATAGCGCTTGCGGTCTGCACGCTCCTGCTCCAACGCATAGAAACAACGGGCCACCTTCTTTGTATTTTCGGTAACAGGTTCTTTAAGGTTACCACCGGCAGGTGATACGGTACCTATAAAGGTTACAGATCCAGAAGCTCCATTTTTAAGTTCTACGAATCCTGCACGCGCATAGAAGTTGGCAACAATGGCAGATAAGTCCATCGGGAATGCATCCGGTCCGGGCAATTCTTCCAAACGGTTAGACATTTCACGCAATGCCTGTGCCCAACGGGAAGTAGAGTCGGCCATCAACAATACCTTCAATCCCATACTACGATAGTATTCGGCGATGGTCATAGCTGTATAAACCGAAGCTTCACGAGCTGCCACCGGCATGTTTGAAGTATTAGCAATGATAATAGTACGTTCCATCAATTTACGACCGGTGTGCGGGTCTACCAGGTGAGGGAACTCTGCAAAGATTTCTACAACCTCATTTGCACGTTCTCCACAAGCAGCGATAATTACGATATCTGCCTCGGCCTGTTTAGATATGGCGTGCTGCAGAACGGTCTTACCTGTTCCGAACGGTCCGGGAATAAATCCTGTACCACCTTCTACAATGGGGTTTACCGTATCGATGATACGTACACCAGTTTCCAGCAGTTTATAGGGTCTCGGTTTTAATTTATAACATGTTAAAGCCTTTTTTACCGGCCACTTCTGAATCATTGTAACCACAGTGTCGTTACCCTCTTCGTCCGTTATAACAGCGATGGTATCTTCTATTTTATAGGAACCTGCACCCACAATCGATTTTATGGTATACGAACCTTCCAAAACAAAAGGCACCATGATTTTATGGGGTTGTAAATTTTCATTCACTTCTCCCAACCAGCTACCGGCTTCCACCTTGTCGCCAACGGCAGCCAAAGGTTTAAACTCCCAAAGTTGATCGTTATTCAAGGCATAGGTGTAATCTCCACGCTTCAGAAATACACCGTCCATTTTATCGAGGTCGTTCTGTAATCCGTCGTAGTTGCGGGATAGCATACCGGGTCCTAAAGTAACCTCAAGCATATGGCCCTCAAATACAGCTTCATCTCCTACCCGCATACCACGGGTACTTTCAAATACCTGAACAAAAGCGTTCTTACCTATTACTTTAATTACTTCCGACATCAGCTTTACGCCTCCAACGGAAATGTAACAGATCTCATTCTGCGAAACCGGACCATCAACCTCTAATGTAACAAGGTTAGATACGATTCCTTTCACAATTCCTTTCGTTGCCATAACTATTTATTATTGTTTCTTTTAAATTCTTCCAATGCACTCACACTTCCTTTCTTCATCCCTTTTACAAGTTCGCGGAATGTTTTCTCTCCGGCCTCTTTATCCAGGGTAACCCAACGTTCAATCATTTCCAGTTTAAGCATATAGGCAAAGACACTTTCTATATCAAAAGTTTTAAAAAATGTCTTTTCATCAAGCCAGTTCCACTTTAACACATCCAGTTTCTTTTCACGTAATGTTAAATCCGGCTCTTCTGCAATCCTAATAAGTTCAGGAAGATAATCTACTTCATCCCCTAGTCCGAAGTCGCGCGCATTAGACGATCGGATCGATTCTGCCACTTTATTATTTCCAATAATATAAGCTTTCTTATCCCATCCGAATTTTCTGCAAGTTATTGCCGAAAGAATATTGTTGATATTCAGATTCAGCTCGAACCATTCCGAAACAAACTTATTACTGCACTTCATTGCATAAGCGTAATAAAGTGAAGCCAGATAGTCTTCCCATGTTATTAATTCCGGACTATCCTGATTGGCAAGATAAACAGAAAGAAATTGGGCAAAATAGGCAGGCAATTTGCTGTTTTTGGGAGCTTTTCCTCCCTCCTTGAGGGCTTGTATTAGCGTTTGATATTCCTCATAGGTAATTCGTCCACGCGGATCGGGATCCAGGTCGCGGAACCGGAAGTAAGACTTCAGATTTTTATTGTCGAATTTATTGAAATAGAGGTTTATCAGCTTTATATCGCTACTTGTGAGTATAGAGTCCAATTCTTCTCTAAAAGATAAAAGTGTATAGTTTACTTTGGTATCTTCCAGCGAAATATTGGGCAGCCCAGCGATTAATGCATAATATTTACTCATATCAGAATAGCATTTCTACCAAAGCCGGACGAAGAAATTCTTTAAAGAAAGCAACAAATTCGGCTTCACCGAAAGAAACTTTATAAGAACCGTCAGCTGGTAATATGGTAAACGAAGCCGGTTTTCCATTTACTTGTTCAATTTTCACCCCTTTATCTAAAAGAGATTTGGCATTGGCTTCAAAATATTTATTCAAAGATTCAGCATCTTCAGTCTGAATGGTAAGAGCTTCTTTCTTTACCCATTCTTTAGCCATCTCGAGCATAATTTTATGCATAAATTCTTTATCTGATACAATCGCAGATACATTTGAAGTCGCAATTTTACCATTTATAAGATTTGCTATTTCACTCTTCAATGCCTCTACATATTGTGCAGCAAATAACTTTAATTCAGCTTCAGTATTCTTTTTAAGTTCCGAAGCCTGTTTTTCGGCTGCTGCAATAATCTGTTGTGCTTCCGCCTGGGCATTGTTAAGTATGGAATTTTGTTTTTCCACTGCTTCAGCAATTATGCGAGACGCCTCCTCATTACCTTTCTCTACTCCTTCTTTGTAGATTTTATCGGTCAGTTCCTGAATCTTTGTATCCATTTCCATCTATAGTTTTATGTAATTGTCCAAAATTAACGTCCACAAAGTTATCCTTTTCCCCGAATAATACATTAATTTAATGTAAAAACTCAAAAAAAACAAGCATGATGTGGCAGCTCTGTTATTCAAAGATTATATCGTAATCACAAATTATTATAAACCAAATAAATAACGCTCTTTTATCAAAATCACAAATCTAAAGTAGGATCTTTTATAATAGATTAAATGTTTTACTATGGTATTGATAATAAATTGCTTTTTGCAAAAATATTGTTTTTTGATTTAAAAGGCAAAAGAGACAGCATTTAATTGTAGTCAAAATATACTTTTATATAGTCAACATTTACTAACTTTGTCAGTAAAATAACTAAATATGCTTACATTCAGACAAGCCACAGAATCAGATTGCCAGTTGATACAATCTCTTGCTTCCCAAACATGGGATGATACATATAAAAACATATTAACGAAAGCTCAATTGGATTATATGTTTGAAATGATGTATTCAATCGAAAATATTAAAAAGCAGATGAACGAGCTGCACCATCTGTTTTTCATCGTTGAAGACGATCATACTCCCTGTGCTTATTGCTCAATCGAACAAAAGGATGATTTCCTGTTTAATTTTCAGAAAATTTATGCCGTGCCCACGGTTCATGGAAAAGGAATCGGGAGATATCTTATTGAACAGGGAATTGAATACATTAAAAGACATTTTCCTACAGCAACTAAAGTTGAGCTTTATGTTAACAGATTTAATCCGGCGGTCGACTTTTACAAACACATGGGATTTGAAATAGAAAGCACCAGAGATCATCATATAGGAAATGATTTCTACATGAATGATTTTATCATGGTAAAGACTATTTAATCACTGCCCGGATTGTTACATATATGAAGCATAACTTGAACAAGGAATTAAACAAGATGGTACTGTCATGAAATACAAAACATTATTATTCTTAATTATTTGTGTTTTGGCTTGCTCTTTTTCATCTTGCCGAAGCGTACAACTGAGAGATAAACACAAAACAGAGAAGTCTGACGTTGTATCTAAAACGGAAGTTCAACCCTGATGAAATCTATATTATAGATAATACTAAAAAGGAGAACGCTTAAGGCAAAGTCTTTAAATATCTTTGCTTATAAATAATTATTTGTAAACTATGATATGCATAAAATAAAGGAGGGAACCTCAGGTTATTGAGGTTCCCTCCTTCTATCTTATACGATATCTATTTCTTTTCTATCCGGATGCGGGCATCCACAGCAAACAGGCCTCGATCGGTTGCAAGCAAAGGATTGATGTCTATTTCCTTTATTTCCGTTGCAAAACGCAGCAAGGTGGATAGCCGTACAATAATATCGGCATATTGTTGTTCATCAATACCTTTCTGCCCTCTTGTTCCTTTAATAATGGGATAACCTCTTAAAGACCTGATCATGGAGTACGCTTCATCATACGACAAAGGAGACAGACCATACGATACATCCTTGAGTACTTCAACAAAAATTCCTCCAAGTCCACATAAAACAACATGCCCGAACTTTTCTTCATATTTAGCTCCTAAAAACAGTTCGGTTCCTTTCAACATGGGTTGTACCATGATGGAAGTTACTTCTGGCAAACGCATCATCCGTTCAAATTCAAACAGAAGATGTTCTTCGTATTTGATATTTAGTGCTACGCCGCCTATATCACTTTTATGAACAGGTCCCACAACCTTAGCCACTACAGGATATTTTACCTTTCTGGCAAATTCAATTATTTCGTCTTTATCGTCCGAAGTAAACTCGGCAACCATCGGTATATTTGCAGCCCCCAGTAGTCTGCGCACCTGCGAAGGATTCAAATACCCGTCGGCTGGCAACTGATCGATGATCCTTCTTACTTCGGGCACATCCACTCCATACAATTGTATATCCGTACTGGCCGGCGTTGGCGTATTCAATACCCTGGACAAGGCTGTTCCTAATGTTACTTCGTCCGAAAAATTAACATGACCTTTCTTTATAAAGCTGCGTACTTCGGGACCAGCCGTAACAATAGAAGGCAATATTGGGAAGATAGGCTTCTTACATTGTCCCATCTTTTTATGAAGTACCTCATAAGCATCATAAACGTTCACTACTCCCGGACTACCAAAAATAACCATCATCAAATCGACTTCGTCAAATTTATTCTCGCAATAATCAATTACAGTTGCAAGATGTTCCGGAGTTCCCGTACCTATGATATCGATAGGATTTCCCACAGCTGCACCCGGATATAGTTTCGATTTGAGTTCGTTTGCAATTGGTCCCTCCAGATTCGGAACATTAAGATGCCCCTTGGAGAGTGCGTCTGCCAACATAACCGCGGGACCTCCGGCATGGGTGATGATTGCACAATTCTTTCCTCTCACCTCATTCAAGGTAAAAATACTGGCTACGGTAGTTAATTCCTCCCTGCTGAAGCAGCGTACGATACCAGCTTTACGGAATAATGCCTCTACCGCCGAATCCGAACTTGCAATGGCACCTGTATGCGATGATGCAGCTCTTTTACCAGAATCTGTACTTCCGGCTTTGATAGCTGCAATGCGACATCCTTTTTTTATCAACGATGATGCATGATACAGCAACTTATCAGGCTGTTTTATGCTTTCTATATAAAGCATCTTTATTTTTGAGTCTGTAACCGGATTAAAATTACGATCCATGTATTCAAGTACATCCTCTACCCCGTTTTGCTTTGAATTACCTACAGACCATACCGACGAGAAACGCAATCCTTTTGTTAAGGCCGATTCGAGAATGAAAAGCGCAGTACCACCCGAACTTGAAATAAAATCTACTCCATCGTGATGAAATTCAGGAACCGGCTGAGTAAATACTCCGTGATAATTAGTATTCATCACACCGATGCAATTAGGTCCTATAAATGAGGCTCCGGCTTCGTTGATTATGTCCAACAGTTGATTTTCAATAATTCCTCCTTCAACAGTTTCCTCTCCGAATCCTGCGGATATTATAATAAAAGCCCGAACATTCTTTTGTTTGGCCAGAACTTCAACTACCTCGGGACACGCTTTCCCCGGGATAGATATGATAGCGAGCTCCGTATCGGGGATTTCTGCAACATTTGCATAAGATTTAACCCCTTGCACTTCGGTTTCTTTGGCATTAACTACGTATAAGTCTCCTTTATATTTTCCATCAAGCAGGTTACGCACCAGCCTTCCTCCCGGCTTCTGTACATTGTTGGATCCGCCAACAATAACAATACTTTGGGGGTTTATGAGTTCTCTGTTAATCATAACGTTTAATTAGTTGAATTTCCTGGTTGGTAAATCAGCCTTTTTCCAGCCAAAAAATGGTATTTGTTTTATATCAATTTACATCTTCTTATAATCAGTCCAGCAATATCAAATAGAGCATAGCGGCCAACGTAGATCCCAGAAGCGGACCGATCAACGGAACCCAGGAATATGACCACTGACTGTCTCCTTTGTCTTTAATGGGCAAAACTGTGTGCATAAACCGGGGAGCTAAATCTCTTGCGGGATTAATCGCATAGCCGGTGGTACCTCCAAGAGAAAGACCAATAACCCAAACCGTAAAAGCAACCGGGATTGCTCCTACAGAGCCTAAACCAATAGGAATTGTCACCTTCTCATTTAACATCTGAGCTTCTCCTTTTGTAATATAGAATACCACAAGCATCAGAACAAATGTACCAATTACTTCCGATAAAAAGTTCCTAAACGGATTCCTTATTTCGGGAACTGTACAGAAAACACCTAATTTGGATACTTTGTTTTCTGTAATGTCAAAATGATCCTTATAAAACATCCAAACCATCAGCGCACCGGTAGCAGCACCTAAGAACTGTGCCACAACATAGGATAAAACATTGCTCCAGGGAAAAGTACCGGCTACCGCCAGACCAATTGAAATGGCTGGATTTAAATGAGCGCCACTATACGGACCGGCAACTACCACACCTATAAAAACACCCATAGCCCATGCCGTAGTTATTACCATCCAACCGGAGTTATTTCCTTTCGTTTTTTCTAAAACCACATTGGCGACAACACCTCCACCCATTAAAATCATGATTGCCGTACCAATATATTCAGCTACAAACGGAGTCATATTAATTGTATTTTTAAGATTATTACTCAGCCCATTGTAAAGTACGTCCCACAGCTTTGTGCCACTGACGGAGCAAGGTTACCGATTCTTCTTCTGTCATTGAAGAGGTAAATGTCCTGTCAACGCTCCATTGTTCCTGCAAATCGGACATATCTTTCCAATACCCTACAGCCAGACCAGCCAGATAAGCAACTCCTAAAGCAGTTGTTTCAAGAACCTTAGGCCGGACCACCGGACAACGACATATATCTGCCTGAAACTGCATTAAAAAACAATTGGCAACAGCCCCTCCGTCCACGCGAATCTCCTTGAGCTTCGATTTTATATCATTCTCCATTGAATTCAGAACGTCATACACCTGATAAGTAATTCCTTCAAGAGCTGCACGCGTTATATGTGCTGCGGTAGTACCTCGCGTAATACCCACGATGGCTCCCCTTGCATATTGATCCCAATAAGGAGCGCCTAAACCTGTTAGCGCAGGCACGAAATATACCCCTCCATTGTCGGGAACAGACTCGGCCATCTGCTCTGTAACAGCAGCGTTGGGTATAAGTCTGATTCCATCACGCAGCCACTGTACCACTGCGCCTCCTACAAACACACTGCCCTCCAAGGCGTAAGTCACCTCTTCTCCAATCTTCCATGCTATGGTAGTTAACAGGTTATTATGGGACACAACCGGCTTCTTTCCTGTATTCATAACCATAAAACAGCCTGTGCCATAGGTTGTTTTAGTCATCCCCTCCTCCAGACAAAGCTGTCCGAACAAAGCCGACTGCTGATCACCGGCTATTCCAGCAACAGGAATTCCGGATGAAAAGATCGGAGTTTTGGTTTCACAATATACTTCGCTGCTGGTTTTAACTTCAGGTAGCATTGATTCTGGTATTGTGAATAATTCCAGTAATTCTTTATCCCACTCAAGTGTATGAATATTGAATAACATGGTACGGGATGCATTACTTACATCTGTAATATGTTTTTCTCCTCTGGATAATTTCCAAACCAACCAGGAATCAACAGTTCCAAAACAAAGCTCTCCTCTATTCGCCCTTTCTCTGATTCCTTTTACATTATCTAATATCCATTTTATTTTAGTAGCCGAAAAATAGGCATCTATTACCAGTCCGGTTTTATTATGAATCATCTCGGCATACCCATTTGCTTTAAGCTCTTCACAATAGTCGGCCGTCCGTCTGTCTTGCCAGACAATTGCATTGTAAACAGGAAACCCCGTTTCTTTATCCCACACAATGGTCGTTTCACGCTGGTTAGTAATTCCTATACAGGCTATGTTTTTATCTGTCAGATCTGCTTTTGCCATAGCTTCCATAATAACCGAGCTTTGAGAGTACCATATTTCATTCGGATCGTGCTCTACCCATCCGAGTTTAGGAAAGTATTGCTGAAAGTCTTTTTGAGAGGTTATTACAATCTCTCCCTGATGATTGAAGATTATGGCACGCGAACTAGTAGTTCCCTGATCAAGTGCAAGTACATATTTATTCTTGAAATTCATAATTGTATTAATTTACATTTTAAGATATTAGTATATTAGAATTCGGTTTAATCTGTTATAATATAGCTGGAAGCCAAATCGTTAAAAGATTGGATTTGCTTATCTATCCATTGTTGGTCTTTCTGACGCTCTGCAGCAATGATCCGGGCTGTTCGGGGAGCCATTTCCAGGGCTGCTTTCGCATCCAGAAAAAGTATGCGGAGTCTCCTAGCTAAGACGTCCTCAAGCGTAAGTGCCATTTCATTTCTAACAATCCAAATAATTTCTCCCACTGAATATGTATACTGAGGATGCAACTTTTCACCCAAGGTTGGTGACGAAGCAATAAATGATCTGATTTCCTCTGCATCCGTACCATATACATACAGTGGATCGTTATAATCCGGATTTTCTTTACATCCGTGGATTTTACAGGTCTCAGTAACACATTCGGGAGCCTTTAAATGCATCCTGGCATATGCCAAATCAATCGTATCCTGAGCCATCTTTCGATAAGTTGTCCATTTACCACCTATGATAGTTATTAATCCCGATTTTTCTACAATCAATTTATGACTCCGGGAAATCTCTTTTGTTTTTTTATCCTCGCTTCTAGGCGCAGCCAAAGGTCTAAGACCAGCAAAAACAGATAAAACATCTTTTCTTTGCGGGGGCTTGGTAAGGTACTTACCGGCAGTATTTAAAATAAAATCAATCTCTTGTTCGAGGGCAACCGGCTCCAGCAATGCATGCTTCATCAATGTATCCGTTGTGCCAACTACTACTTTATCATGCCAGGGAACTGCAAATAATACCCGTCCATCGGCAGTTTTTGGTATCATAATGGCATAATTACTTTGTAAAAACGACGCGTCGAGCACCAAATGAACTCCCTGACTGGGACGTACAGTAGGCTTTATTCCGGGTTCGTCCATCTGAAGTATATCATCTGCAAAAACACCTGTTGCGTTGATAACAACCTTCGATTTAACCACATGTTGCTCGCCGGTTTCCATATCCATCACTTCAACGCCACAAACCTTTCCCTCCTGTTTAATCAGGTTCGTAACCTTCATATAATTTAGGACACATGCCCCTGCATCAACCGCCGTTTGAGCGATATTGATTGCCAGACGCGAATCGTCAAACTGTCCGTCGTGATATATTACTCCGGCTTTCATTCCCTTTTTGCGTAACATAGGAATTGTTTTAACGGCCCGCTTCGGACCAATACAAAAAGAACGGCCGAATCCCAGGTTTGCAGCCATTAAATCATATAATATCAGTCCGATTGTATAAAAAGCACCTTCCCACCAACGATAACATGGAATCAAAAAAGATTGATTCTTCACCAAATGTGAAGCATTTTTCCTTAGTAATCCCCGTTCTCGAAGAGCTTCGAGAACCAATGAGACATCTCCCTGAGCCAAATAACGAACTCCGCCATGAACTAACTTTGTACTTCGACTGGATGTTCCTTTGGTAAAATCGTCTTGTTCAAACAATGCGACACTTGCCCCACGGGTTATCGCATCCAAAGCAATTCCTAAACCAGTAGCTCCCCCACCGATAACAATAAAGTCGAAGGTATTTTCATGAGTAACCAGTTGATGCAACAGCGCGTTTCGTTTCATATCAATAGCGATTTAGATTAACAAACACAAATGTAAATATTTGTTTGATTTAAGCTGAATTATTAGTTCTATATTTTTATTGAAAAAAAATTTTATCCGGGTTTCTTACTGATAATAGAGAATAATCTTTTATTAACATTGTCAATGTAAAAAGAAAAGTTAACTTTGCAAGCTGTAAAATAAAGGAGATTTGCAATGATCGATAGGATAAAGGCTCTGCTTCAGGAAGTAGAGGATATGAAAGCGGCAAATGCCGAAGAACTGGAAGCTTTACGAATTAAATATCTAAGTAAAAAAGGAGAAGTATCTCTTCTTTTTAACGATTTTCGTAACGTAGCAGCTGATCAAAAAAGAGAAGTCGGACAGTTCCTGAATGTACTGAAAGAAACAACTCAACAGAAAATTAATGATCTGAAAGAGGCTTTCGAGAATATTCAGACTACCAACAATGATATTGATCTAACACGTACAGCTTATCCTGTACAACTAGGTACGCGACATCCTCTCTCTATTGTCAAGAAGGAGATTTGCGATATATTTGGCCGTTTAGGCTTTAGTATCGCTGAAGGACCTGAAATTGAAGACGATTGGCACGTATTCTCTTCTCTTAATTTTGCAGAAGATCATCCTGCCAGAGATATGCAGGACACCTTTTTTATTCAACACAATCCGGATGTATTGTTAAGAACTCATACTTCTTCCGTACAAACTCGCGTGATGGAGAACCAGGAGCCACCAATCCGTATAATCTGTCCCGGACGTGTTTATCGTAATGAAGCTATTTCGTATCGCGCACACTGTTTCTTCCACCAGGTTGAAGCGTTGTATGTTGATAAGAATGTATCCTTTGCCGATTTGAAGCAAGCTTTGCTTTTCTTTGCAAAAGAGATGTTCGGACCAGATACCAAAATTCGTTTACGCCCTTCCTACTTCCCATTTACTGAACCATCTGCAGAAATGGATATATCATGTAACCTTTGCGGAGGAAAAGGATGTCCGTTCTGTAAACATACAGGATGGGTAGAAATTTTGGGATGTGGAATGGTGGATCCCAATGTTTTGGAAAACTGTGGAATAGACAGTTCTGTTTATTCCGGATATGCACTCGGTATGGGTATCGAGCGTATTACAAATTTGAAATACCAAGTAAAAGACTTACGCATGTTCTCAGAAAACGATGTACGTTTCCTGAAACAGTTTGAGTCTGCCAATTAAGTTGATAACCTAGTCTTTTTTACCACCCCCGGGATTAACACACCCGGGGGAAACACACGGGTTAAAAGACTGTTATCTTATATAGTTGCATGCGAAAAGAAGAACGTTATAAGGGAATAGTTGACTGGTTTAGTAAAAATATGCCGGTTGCGGAATCTGAATTACATTATAAGAATCCGTATCAACTCCTTATAGCAGTAATTCTTTCCGCACAATGCACGGATAAAAGGGTAAATCAGATCACTCCGGCCCTTTTTGAAGCATTCCCCACCCCCGAAGTATTAGCAGTTTCAACTCCTGAAGTTGTTTTTGAATATATCCGCAGCGTATCATATCCCAATAATAAATCAAAACATCTGGTTGGGATGGCGCAAAAACTCGTTTCAGAATTTAACAGCGAGGTACCATCCGACGTAGATGAGCTACAAAAGCTACCCGGTGTAGGGCGGAAAACAGCCAATGTGATAGCATCTGTCGTCTATAACAAGCCTGCCATGGCGGTTGATACCCATGTGTTCCGGGTTTCAAACCGGATTGGACTTACCAATAACAGTAAAACACCTCTTGAAACAGAAAAAGAGTTGGTAAAGCATATTCCGGAACACCTTATTCCTAAAGCACATCATTGGCTTATTCTTCACGGCAGATACGTTTGTCTTGCACGTAAGCCCAAATGTGAAGAATGCGGTATAAAACAATGGTGCAAATATTTCTTTTCAAAGAAATTGTAATGACCTGTTGTTCCGTTCAACTTTAATCTTTTTCCTTTAGTTTGTCTCAGGTTACCAGATAATTAGTTATATTTGCTATTATTATCTGGAAAATGAAAGAATACCGCAATGAGATTATAATTGCTCTTGTATCTATTATTGGAGCTATTCTGGCTACTTGGTTTTTCTTCTTTTCAATTGATGAAAAGAAAATTACCGTGCAAAGCGACCTGTTCTCGGTGGTTGCCCCTAATCCGAATGCACTTCTATGTATTAATCGACCATCCATGCTTTCCAAAATCATTCTTTCAGACGATTATACAAAGAAATTATTTGCCCCGCATCTCCCCCCTGTTTTTGCTAAGATTATAGACAAAAATCCGGGTATTCCATTTTATCTCATATCTTATCACGAGCAAGGAGAGGTGATTTATGCTAATGCAACATTAGAACAAGCTTATCAAATTGCCGATAATATTTTACATCCCTATTTCAGCAGTTTCGATCCCAAAAGGACGTTGATAGACAAGGCCGAATTTACTTTTTATGCCTTACCTGGCAATCGTTTTTTTGTTACTTATTACAATCAAGGTGTTTGGGCTGCAAGTTTTAGCAAAAAGCTCCTGGATGAGATTTGTCTCCAACAAAAGATAGGTCAGACTGCCCTGTCGGACAGAATTTTGTCCCAAAAGAAACTGATGGATCGAAATGCTCCGTTAAATCTATTGATTCCGGCTCCGTCGCTGGATATTTCTGTTCAGATAAACGACTCCATACGGATGGGTTTAGGCAACGGATGGGTTTATGCCGACCTGTTTAGCAGCGATGGGAAGCTATGTTGCTTTTCTGGCATCCCCTATAATGCACAACTGGATAGCATATATCCGATAATGGCAGATTCGGTCGTTCGAAGGTTAAAATCTTTTTATCCGAATCATAATTTTTTACCTCAATTATCGAAAGATGCTGAACGAATTTACTTTACAGCTTGCCTTGTTCAGCCAGACTCTGTCAGCAGGTAATCGTCAATCCATCATAAGCATAATGAACGTTTGCGGGAAGTTCTTTCTCAATAAATTCATGCAAACCAATCCGGTGACTCATGTGTATCAGGTATGCAGTTTTAGGACGAATCTTTTCGATATTCTGTAATGCCTCTTCAAGCCCCTCGTGTGAGGGATGATGTCCTTTTCGCAAAGCATCAATAACAAGGACATCCAATCCTCTTAGCTTCATTATTTCATCATCTGATATATATTTCAGATCAGTCAAATAGGCAAAATTTCCAATTCTATATCCTAAAATAGGCAATTTACCATGCAGTATTCTTATAGGAATAACCTTGATGCCAGCCGCATCGAAGGGTTGCTCGGATATTCGAATCAATTCGAGGTTTGGAACTCCGGGATATTTAAACTCCCTGAAAGCATAAGGCATACGGGTAATGATAGCTTCTGCAACGTTGTCTTCCGCATAAATATCAACCCCTTTGTCTCTGCAAAACGGACGTAAATCGTCCAAGCCACCAACATGATCGTAATGCTCGTGGGTAACCAGAACGCCATCGAGTCTGGTAATTGAGTGTGTAAGCATCTGCAAACGGAAATCCGGTCCGCAATCTATCAACAAATGCTTGCCGTCTATTTCCACAAAAGCCGAAGCTCTTAAGCGCCAGTCACGCGGATCTTTACTTGTACAAACCTCGCATGTACATCCAATCTCAGGATTTCCTGTAGAAGTACCTGTTCCTAAGAAAGTAATTTTCATCATCTCAAGATATATATTTTACTTCAGGTTCTATCTGAATACCAAATCGTTGGGAAACAGTTTCCCGTATCGTTTCTGCCAATAGTGCAATCTCTGTTCCTTCTGCACCGCCAAGGTTGACTAACACCAAAGCCTGGTGTTCATACACACCTGCCTGACCGAATGCTTTTCCTTTAAAACCACACTGCTCAATCAGCCAAGCTGCCGGAACTTTTACCCGCCCGTCCGACAAAGGATAGGATGGCATAGAAGGATATTGCTCCTTTAAAAGATTATAATGACGCTCCGAAATAGTTGGATTCATGAAGAAACTTCCGGCATTACCCATTGTTTGGGGATCGGGAAGCTTTCTTGTTCTAACATCAATTACAGCTTTTCTAACTGCTGCCAGATTAATTTCGTTGCAGGCTGCCAGTTCGGCTTTAAGATCGGCATATTCTATAGCTATCCGGGGGCGTTTGTTTAAGCGGACAATCACATAGGTGACAATATATTTGTCATTCAATTCATTTTTAAATACACTTGATCTGTAACCATATTTACAATCTTCAATTGGAAAAATCCGTTTAGAAGCCGTTTCTATCTCTACAGCCTCTACCGCCTGAACAACGTCTTTGAATTCGGCCCCATAGGCTCCGATATTCTGTATGGCGGCTGCTCCTACTTCACCCGGTATAAGAGACAAATTTTCAATGCCTCCCCATCCGTTCTTAACAGCAAAAGCAACTAAATCATCCCACAGCTCACCAGCACCCACTCTTATTGAAACATTTTCATCATCTTCTTCAACGATTGCCATCCCCTTTATGGCAGAGTGCATAACAACACCCCTATAATCATGGAGGAACAATAAATTACTTCCGGAGCCAATGTGTACTTTTTCGAATGAAGAAACGTATTCGTCGTTCAAAATTCGAACTAACTCTTCTTCATTATTGTACTCCATGAACCAACGCGTCTTAACATTTAAATGAAATGTATTATGTCTCTCCAAAGAGTAATTTTCTTCTATTTTCATTATTTAATTATTTCCTTTTATGTATAAAACTAAAATTGCGTAAAGGTATAAATAAAATAAAGTGTATCAAAAAAAGACTGCAACCTATATCGCATAGGCTGCAGTCATCATTAGTGTTTACTCAAAATTTGTTAACCTTAGTCTTCAAAAAAAAATCAGTAGTGGTTATTATTTCATCTGTTAATTTTCAGTTGTGTTCCATTATACGGTACCGTTTTATCGGGAACCGGATTTGTGTCAAATCCTTTCGGTGTATCTTTCCCAACAAATACAATATGGAATGTACGCTCTTTCACCATGCCGTCAAAGTCTCCTTTTCGTTCGCCAATGGTTAATTCTTTAGATTTATCATCGTATACGAAAGGAATTGTTGTATACTGTCCCTTTTCGTAATTATAATTTGTACCTTCATCTTCATACAAAGTAAACGATGCATTCTTACCTGTGTAAACATAAATCGTAATTGGAGCTGCAGGTTTTTCGGATGCATATTGAATCGGCTCACCAATGGGGACGATAGATCCTTCCTTTACAAACAAGGGCATCCGCTCGTAAGGTGCATTAACCATCTTATTTTGACCGCCTGCAGTATAATTACCATTATAAAAATCGTACCATCCGCTATTCTGAGGGAAATAAACTTCGCGGGAACGGGCTTTATAGGTGTAAACCGGACAAACAAGAAAACTTGGACCAAACATATACTGATCACCCAGATCGTTTACTTTAGCGTCGGAACCAAAATCCATCACCATCGGACGCATGATTGTGTAATCGTTCAAATATACTTCTCCGGCCATTGTATAAATGTAAGGCATAAGGCGATAACGCAATCTGTCGTAGTAGACAATGCTCTTGTAGGCTGGATCGGTTGCCGGAGCAATATTATAGACCTCTCTATATGGGAACTGACCATGTGTACGGAATAATGGAGCAAAGGCGCCAAATTGTGTCCAACGGCTGTTTAATTCACGCCATTCTTTAATATCCTCCGAACCCTCTTTCGCCTTTTCATACCGCTTCTCTACACAGAAACCACCAATATCCATGGTCCAATACGGATTACCGGAAAGAGAATGATTTAATCCGGCAGAAATCTGAGCTTTGAAATCTTCCCATCGTGTACCAATATCTCCACTCCAGGTAGCCGCACCGTACTTTTGTAATCCGGCAAAACCAGAACGGGTTAATAAGAACACACGTTTATTATTATCGACCGATCGTTGACCTTTATATATCGCCATCGCATTCATAAGCGCATACGTATTAAAATATTTGGCAGACGGTCCCATGGCCGTTGGTGTCATCAACTCCTTACGATACTCTATACTCGCATTGGAAAGAATATCCGGTTCAGAGGCATCCATCCACCAAGCATCAAATCCTTTAGAATAGAGGTGCTCCTCCATTTGTTTCCAAAACAGATCGCGGGCTCCTTCACTGTAAGCATCGTAAAACGAACCTACATACCCCTGACCAATCCAATCTTTTATACTGTCTTTTACAGCACGTTGATACATCCAGCCTTTTTTATCAAATTCTTTGTAATGCTCTGTTGTTTCATAAAATTTAGGCCAAACAGAAATCATCACTTTTGCATTTAATGCATGCGCATTATCCACCATACCTTTTGGATCAGGAAACCTGGCTGCATCAAACTCGTGGCTACCCCATGATTCTTGTGGCCAATAACTCCAGTCAACAACCATATTATCTACCGGAATTTCTCTGCGACGTAATTCCTTAAGAGCATCAAGCAATTCATCCTGAGTTTTATAGCGTTCCCTGCTTTGCCAGAAACCCATTGCCCATTTAGGCATAACCTGAGCTTTTCCAGCTATTCCACGGTATCCTTTCATAACATCATCCATTGAATCTCCCTTTATGAAGTAATATTCAATCTGATCACCTATTTCGGAAGAAAGCGAAAGCTTATTTTGTTCTGAAGGGTCTACAGGCGATAAAAACTTTAAGCCGATATATGATACACCACCATCCGGAAGCCATTCAAGTTTTATATGGTATTTTTTTCCGGCCTCCATAGATACTCCAAATTTGGCAACAGAAGGATTCCAGGCTGTACGCCATTTTTCGGCCATCAGCTGTCCATCTATCCAGATTTTTGTGTAGCCTGCATAATACAGTAAAAAGCGATGTACACCCGAGTCATCTGATTGTATCTCGCCCTCCCAGGTAATTTTTGAATTGTAGAACGGGAAATCAGCAGGGAATTTCTTTACAGTAGTAAGATTTTCATAATCTATTGTATTTTCAATACGCGATACAAATACATTATTTGCATCTCCATTAACCATATAGGTTGCTGTTAAACCACCCTCATTTCCATCTTTATCAAACAATTTCAAGTCAGATAATTGAGCGTAATCACGAGGATCACCAAACTTAGTTACAGAGTAATTATCCCAGAATATTCCATAATTCTTATTACTAACAATAACAGGAATAGAAACTTTGGTATTATATTGAAAAAGAATTTCATTCTTGCCTTTATAATTAAACTCATCGGCCTGATGCTGACCTAATCCATAGAATGCCTCGTCATTGGGTGATTCAAACACCTGACGGATATTGTACCCTTTTGTACCTTCAATTTCGACTGGAATAAATGTTTTGCCGCCACCTTTGTTTTCTTGTAAAATTGTATTTCCATCCAGATCCTTAAATTCTACCTCTCCAGTTTTGAGATCTGCGTATGCCCTTAGTGAAGCCGTCTCTATAACAACTTTACCATCCTTTTCGACAAGTTTCCAGTCGTTAAAAACAGGCAGCTCATCCACTACCAAGCTTTTTGCCGTTGAAAAGGTATCAGCAGCAGTAGCCGAAACGCGTATTACTTTATCATTGACAACAGTTAATTTAAGTAGTCTGGCATTTCCATCCGTTTTATTAAGATGAATAATAACACCATCAACAACCTTCTCATATGAAGAACTACAAGAAAAGAGAATTAAGGAAAGTAAAGCAAAACAGAGCAGCTTCTTAAACATTGCACTAAATTTAAAGATTAAACTAAAAAAAATTGCATCAATCGTCTGATAAACGACTGATGCAAAGATATGTTTAAGCTTTATCTTCCTTTATGCCTGATGTTAAAGCAGCAAGGATACTTTGTTACATGGGGGGAATCTTTTGTTTCATAAGTATACCTAAAATGTAAAATTACTCGTCTACCGCCCCTTTACGATTACCATATTGCGAAGGCAATACATCAAATTCATCTTTAAAGTACTTACGGAAATACTTCGGATTATTAAACCCAACCTCATAGGCAATTTCAGATACAGACAGCTGACTCTCCTCTAAAAGCTGGGCGGCACGCTTAAGACGAATCACCCTGATAAACTCAATAGGAGTCTTTCCGGTAATGGATAATAGCTTTTTATACAGATGGACACGGCTCATACCCAACTCCCTACTTAGCTCTTCGACTGAAAATTCCGGATTGGAAATATTTGCTTCCGTATAATCCAGTGCTTTTTTAATTAGTTTATCATCAAGAGAGCTGACCGAAATCTTAGATGGCTCTATTTTAATATGCTGCTTGAACATAGATTGGATGCTCTTTCGTCCTTCAATGATATTATGAATTTTGAGTTTAAGAATTTCCAGATTAAATGGTTTTGTTATATAATCGTCTACTCCGGCCATCAATCCTTCCAACTTACTCTCTTCACCACTCTTGGCGGTAAGTAAGATAATTGGAACATGCGACGTTCTGATATCAGCTTTCAAGGCTTTACTCATCTCTACGCCATCCATTTTAGGCATCATAACATCACTTACTATAATATCTGGTATTTCTTTCAGGGCAATCGCCATTCCCTCCATTCCATCAGAAGCCTTTAAAACTACATAATGATGCCGAAGCCTTTCTGCAACAAAATCACGGAAGTCATCATTATCTTCCACCAATAAAATTTTGGGAAGAGATTGAAGTTGTTCATCTTTTTCTTCGGTCAACGTTTCATTTTCAAGCATGTCATCATTTCCTTTTACGGAAATTTGTTCAGACACATCACCCTCTTTATAGGGTATGGTAACAGTAAAGCAGCTCCCTTTACCCATTTCACTTTCAACCTCAATATCACCACCATGCAGATTTATAAATTCTTTAGCTAAATGGAGGCCTATGCCACTACCTTGATACGAGTTAGTGTCGGCACTTTTAATCTGATAGAAACGTTCAAATATTTTGTCCAGTTTATCAGTTGGAATCCCAATTCCCGAATCGGAGATACAAATCCGTATCGACTTCTCTGTTTTATTATCTGGTAATTCAACAAGTTCCATATTTACCTTTACCTCTCCATTAGCCGGCGTAAACTTATGTGCATTGGATAAAATATTCAACAACGCCTTAGACAACTTATCTTCATCAAATCTGGCATACAAATGATCGATGGAAGATGCTCCAATTGTTGCGATGTTCGCATTTTCTCTCTGGCATAGGCCAGTTTCTTTTCTGCTTTTCTGGTTGAATACCTTATGTAGTAGTAAATCAGAGACAAAATAACAAGTAAATAAAAGGCATAAGCCCAAGCAGTCTGCCAAAAAGGAGGACGAACCGTTATGAGTAATTTAATAGGATTTTCGCTCTCGAGGCCATCATTGTTTACCGCTTTTAAATAGAAGGTATATTTTCCCGGGTTTAGGTTTGTATAGGTAACTTTACGACCTATTCCGTCGGCTTCCAGCCACTGAGTATTAAAGCCATCCAACTTATAATAAAAACGCGATTTGTTTGGCATACAATAATCAAGTGCTGCAAATACGATGGAGAAGTAATTATCGGAATAATCTAATTCGATCTCTTGAGTATGGGTAATACTCTCTTTTAAAATGGTACGGCCGTTATATTTTTCTCCGGGTTTCAAACTTTTATTATAAAGCTGAAAATCAGTTATTACTACTTTAGGTTTATTGCTATTATAAATAATGGCATTGGGTGTAAAGATGTTGAATCCTAAAGAACCCCCAAAAATTAATTCCTGTTTCGAAGTAATATAGGCAGCATTGTAATTAAACATTTCACCTTGCAACCCTTCCGAACGGTCGTAAGTAACTATCTTAAAGAAATAACCTGGAGTTTCATTGGCTGTCGTAACCTTTACACAAGACAAACCACTATTAGTCCCAATCCATAGGTTATGATCCGCATCTTCCTGAATACTTTGAACCAAGTCTGCAGAAAGACCATCCTTTACGTTAAATGTACGCAGGTCGCGTGTATAAGCATTAAACATAATTAATCCATTGCGCGTTCCTATCCACAACAATCCCCTGCTATCTTCGTAAAGATTATTAATATCATATTTGCTGAGCTGCATTTTATTAAATAATCCAGGTTCATATTGTTCTAGTTTATCAGCTGCAACATTATATATCCATAATCCACTTTGAGCACCAATCAGAATTTCACCAGATTTCTTCTGGATTATTGAATAAACAGATCCATCCGTAATAAAATGCTTTAATCGTTTCCCTGTTGCAGCATCTATTACAACTACACCTCCCCGCAGAGTACCCACCCATAAATTACCAGAGGTATCGTTCATGATATCCCATATGTTGTTATCTGTAAGTACATCCGGATTATTTGGATTAAATCCGTAATGCGTAAACTTCTTGCCATCAAAACAATCCAGTCCCTCCAGGTAATAACCAATCCAGAGCCGGCCTTGCGAATCGCCGGACAGACTAACGATAACATTTCCAGAAGGGCTGTTAGGATCTCCCGGGCGATGCGGATAATTTATATATCTTTCATTTTTCCTGTCAAAATAAATTAGTCCGCCACCATTGGTTCCAATCCATATATTTCCGTCGGATGTTTCATGAAAACAATTTATATCATTATATGGCAACTCAGCCTTTTCTGTAACAGATTTAAATTTAAAAACACTTTCATGATAATAACATACACCCATCTTATATGTCCCTACCCACATGATACCTGTATCATCACGGTATAAGCATTTAACGGTATTCTGAGTGATACTAAATTGATTTTTCTCATTATGAGAAAGATAGGTAATCTTGCTGGATTTCTTATTTACTATATTAATGCCTCCATGATCGGTACCAATCCAAATCAAACCTTTGTCGTCTTCATCAACAGATGTAACAATATTTTTTGTTATCCGATACGGAGCATTTGCTGTTTCGGAATAGACATGCCATTTGTTTTGCTGCACATTATAATAACCCAATCCAAAATGTTCGCCAATACCATACATCCATAAGTCGCCTGCACTATCTACAAATAAACGCATATCGACCAGATTTCTCATTTTTATTTTTTGTAACATGGAGCTGTCTCGTTTGATAATTTTATGTGTCTGCGCATCCATGCATTCAACCAAGCCATTATCGAACAAAAACCAGTAACGGTTACTGCCTTGCTTGATATCTGTAATTATACCGGTACTGAGGTTCCCGGCGCCACCTTGCTTGTTTATAATTAGTTTTTTCTTTTTAACATCGTACAAACGAACATCTTCGGGAGTGATAAACCAATAATTTTTCCCCAGATCAATATACAAATTTGTAAAAGAAGTAACTCCGGCAAACTTGTTGAAGATACTGTGCAAATCCTCTTCAAACTGCTCTTTTAAAGGATTATAGATTGCATAACCGGCTCGTGTAGTTAGCCACAGCAGTCCATCTTCTGCTTCCTGTATTCGCAGAATATCATTATTATAGCTACTTGCATTGTCCTGCAGATTATGTTTATAAATCGTAATTTCGTATCCGTCGTATCGATTTAATCCGGATGGTGTTCCAAACCAGATAAAACCGGTTTTATCCTTATAAACACATTTCACTTCACTGTTTGAAAGTCCGCTTCCAACATCTACGCGATTAAATTTATAATTGTCTTCTCCGGTTTGAGAGAAAAGAATTTGAGGCAAAACAAGCCATACGAAAAAATATAGTAGTGGTTTTATCTTATTCATCTGTTGTTGATTTCAGTATTGCATTGCAAATATAAAAAGAAAAGGGCATCACTGCTTAGAGACGCCCTTTTTCTTTTTATACTATTTGGAAAATTATCCGTTCATAGAAGCCAGAAATTCCATGTTATCATAGGTTTGCTCCATACGTTTCTTAACAAACTCCATTGCTTCCAGCGAGTTCATATCCGAAAGATATTTACGTAAGATCCACATACGATTTAATGTGGCTTCATCCTGCAGCAGATCATCACGTCTTGTACTTGAAGCCGTTATATCTACAGCTGGATAAATACGCTTATTAGATAATTTTCTATCAAGCTGAAGCTCCATGTTACCTGTACCTTTAAACTCTTCAAAAATAACATCATCCATTTTTGAACCAGTTTCAGTTAAAGCGGTGGCAAGAATAGTAAGACTACCTCCGTTTTCGATATTACGGGCAGCACCGAAGAAACGTTTTGGCTTCTGAAGTGCATTGGCATCCACCCCACCCGACAATACTTTACCCGAAGCCGGCTGTACAGTATTATACGCACGAGCCAGACGAGTGATAGAGTCAAGCAAAATAACGACATCATGTCCGCATTCGACCATTCGTTTTGCCTTGTTCAGAACAATTTCGGCAATTTTCACATGGCGCTCAGCCGGTTCGTCAAATGTAGAAGCAATTACCTCTGCATCTACGCTACGGGCCATATCCGTAACCTCTTCAGGACGTTCGTCAATCAATAAAACAATCATATATACCTCTGGATGGTTGGCTGCAATTGCATTGGCAATATCCTTAAGTAACATTGTCTTACCAGTTTTAGGCTGTGCAACGATAAGTCCGCGTTGTCCTTTTCCAATGGGTGAGAATAAATCTACCACACGAACTGCAATCTTATCATATACTTTTGGAGTATTACGTGCAGTAAGCATGAACTTCTGATCCGGGAACAAAGGGGTAAGATGATCAAACGGTACCCTGTCGCGAACTTCTTCGGGAGTACGGCCATTGATTTTATCCACTTTAACAAGTGGAAAATACTTTTCACCTTCCTTTGGAGGACGTATGGCTCCTTCTACCACATCTCCTGTTTTTAAACCAAACAGTTTGATCTGAGACTGAGAAACGTATACATCATCCGGCGAAGTAAGATAATTATAATCAGATGAACGAAGGAATCCATAACCATCCGGCATCATCTCCAATACACCCGTACCAATCAGTATTCCATCAAATTCATATGGCTTCTCCTGTGAAGCTACAGGCTGAGATGCATTTCTTGGATTATTAAAATTGGCTTGGCGTTGGTTCTGCTGACGAGCATGATTTTCTGGTTGAGCAGCTTTGGGAGCTTCTGGTCTTGAAGGAGTAGATGAGAATGGAAATACCTGATCAAGTACGGAGCTGGTTCCTGCACCACTGTGTCTGAATACAACTCTTTTAGGTTCATCAGAAGCAGTTGCAGCAGGGGCATCCTGTTGTTCTACCTTTTCTTTATCGGCAGCCACTTCAACAGTTGGTATAACCTTCTTTTCGGCTTCGGCAACCGGTTGTTCTTTCTCTGCTTTAAATTCGATTGTATTTTGAACCGATTGTTGAACTGGCTGAACTGGTTGAACCGGAGTAGTTGTAACAACTACTGTCTGATCTTTTGAATCTGCCGAAACAGCTGCTCCAGCTACCTTTTCCTTTTTCTCAATCCGAATTCTCTTCTTGCGTTCCTGCGATTCAGCAATAGGCTTTACCTCTTCAGTGGCAGGTGTTTCAACTACCACAGGCTTAACCTCCTGAGCTTTTACCTCTGGTGTTGCTTTCGTCTCTGCAGCAGATTTCAATACCGGAGGAGCTAAGGTTGATTTTGTTTCTTTTACAGCAACTTGCTTGACATTTGGCTCTTTATCTGTATTAGGTTTAGGGCTTTTTGCCTTGGGTGCTGCTGATTTAGCCTGAGGAGCTTTTGCTTTTGCTTGTTGTTTTTCGGCTTTCTTAGCCTCTTTTTCTTTTTCTTTTTCTGCCTGAATACCTGCATATGAAATAGCCTGCTCATCAAGAATTCGATAGACAAGCTCTTCTTTCTTTAAAGATTCGGCTTTCTTGATACCTAACTCTGAGGCAATTGACTGCAATTCCGTCAGGAGTTTTTCATTTAGTTCTAGAATGTTATATTTTTGCATATTGCGTAGGAATAATATCAACGGCGCACAACATGCTCATCATTACGATGCGTGCACAACGTCATCATTGTATCATTATAAATTTGGTAATAAAATCATTTTGAATAATACCGGACTGTTTACTCGATTTGATGCACCGAAAACATATCTGTGTAGTAAAACTGTGCAAATTTACTAAATAGTTTTCACATTTAGTAATTTCAATCGATAAATTTTAGTTTTAAAACTCTTTTTGTTGTTTTTTCAATGCGATACCTGTTATCTGTACGTTCACCAACAATCCAGATTACATCTTGTCCACTGCATAAAAGCCATGTTTTCTCTTTATCGAACAGCGAAAATTTCTTATCACTAAAATAATCGCTAATTTTTTTCTTTCCTTTCATTCCGAATGGAACAAACCAATCTCCCTCTTGCCAATGTCTTAAAACGAGGGGAAAAGATAATTTATCAAAATCAAAATAAGCAAACTTTCTATCTTTTTCGATCTGGTAGTCTTCTTTAATAACAACTATCTCGGGTTTAAGTTCAACGGGCAAATCTACATTATCATCTTCCAGGTTAATCAGATAAGCTCTGTTATCCTCTCCCGACAGAACATCAATCAGCAAATCGGAACGATCTTTAAGCAGGCGGTGCGTGGATGAATAAAAGATTTTCCCGGAATCTTTATCAAGTACAGTAAAGATAGATTCGCAGACTGTTCGGCTAAACCCATAGGGTTTCAGCATTTCATACAGAATGGTTGCCGGTGCTGGAAACGATAATAAAGCAGAAATAGACAATCGGTTGTTTTGGATTATTACTCTTCTGGCTTCTTCAATCGAGTGATTATAAATCAGCGAAGCATCGTACAAATGATTTGCCGTTCGGGCCAAAGAAGCTTTAACAGACGGATTGATCTCTTCCAATAAGGGAATTACTTTCAACCGGATAAAGTTACGTGTGTATATATCAGAACTATTGGAACTGTCTGTTACATATTCCAAACCGTTATTTTCTATATAAGCATAAATATCCTCTCTGGATACACACAGCAATGGACGTACTACATTCCCATTTTTGGGTTTAATACCCGTTAAACCTGTAAGCCCGCTACCCCTTGTCAGATTAATAAGCAGTGTCTCCACACTATCATCCCGATGGTGAGCCACGGCAACCGCATCGGCATCGTATGTATTAAGAAGCTCTTCAAACCATCTATACCGCAGTTCTCGGGCAGCCATTTCTACAGAAAGTCTGTTCTCCTGTGCATATTTATTGGTTTCGAAGGATATTTTACATAAAGGAACCTGTAACCGTTTGGTAAAATCGATCGTAAATTGCTCGTCTCTGAAGGATTCGTCTCCACGCAAATTAAAATTACAATGAGCTGCAATGCATTTATATCCTAAGGATACAAGTATATGAAGCAAAGCAACAGAATCTGCTCCGCCACTTATTCCAACTACAACCGGCTTTTCTCCGGATAGCAATTGGTGCTGAATAATGTATTGCTGTATTTGTTCCTTCATAAAACAACATAGGGATACGTTTTGCGTATCCCTATCTGTATGCTTCGGTAATTGTTTATACTTCTACGCCTGCCAATTCCGGGTCGATCATAATACGACCACAATATTCGCAAACAATGATTTTCTTACGAAGTTTGATGTCCATCTGCTTCTGGGGCGGTATTTTATTAAAGCAACCACCACATGCATCACGCTGGATATAAACAACAGCCAAACCGTTGCGTGCACCTTTACGGATACGTTTAAATGCCGATAATAAACGAGGTTCGATGGAAGCTTCAAGCTTTTTGGCCTTTTCTCTAAGTTTTTCTTCCTCCTGTTTGGTTTCAGAAACAATCTCTTCCAATTCGCCTTGTTTTTGAGCAAGGTCGGCCTTACGTCCATCCAATGTCTCGGTAATCTGGGCGATTTCCTCTCTTTTCGCAACTGCAGCAGCACTGAACTCACGAATTTTCTTTTCGGAGAATTCAATTTCCAGTCCCTGGAATTCAATTTCTTTCGAAAGATTATCGAATTCGCGGTTATTACGTACGTTATCCAACTGCGATTTATACTTTTCAATCAGTCCGGTTGAATCAGCAATCTTGTTCTTTTGTTCTACAACAGAAGTCTCGAAGTACTTAATTTCAGACTGATAATTTTGAAGACGAGTTTCAAGACCTGCTATCTCATCCTCTAAATCCTGAACTTCCAAAGGCAGTTCACCACGAAGCGTCTTGATCTTATCGATCTCAGTCACCATCGTCTGAAGTTGATACAGCCTGGAAAGCTTTTCTTCAACTGTAACTTCTTTTTCAGCTGATTGTTTCTCTGTAGCCATTCTATAAATATTTTACCGGGTTTGAATTAACATTCGAAAAATGCAGGGCAAAGGTAGGAAATTTTTTTGATATTATTGTATAGAATATCTCTTTTGTACATTCTTCCGACTCATAATGACCAATTACAGCCAATAATATCCGATCTTCCACATTATAATAGTCGTTATACTTCGCTTCGCCCGTAATAAATACATCGGCGCCATAAGCTATGGCATCTTTTATCAGAAATGCTCCGCTTCCGCCGCAAATAGCGACTTCACGTATATTTTTACCTGTAAAAGGAGAATGCGTCAAGCTTTTTAAATGGAATATATTTTTTATCCGTAGTAAAAAGCTCTGTTCATCTTCACTTTCGGGCAACTCTCCTACTACACCGGAACCTGCCTGTGTCCAGTTATTTGCCAGCGGATACAAATCGTATGCAGGCTCTTCGTAGGGATGAACAGACATCAGCGACTTTATCACTGCACTTTTCATACTTACGGGAAGCACTGTTTCAATACGTACTTCGGGTTCTGTATGCAGGTCGCCTATTTCTCCGCAGAAAGGATTAGCACCCTCTTTTGCTCTGAAACTACCCTCTCCACTCACATTGAAGCTGCATGAATCGTAATTACCTATACAACCTGCTCCGGCATTGAACAATGCCTGCCTTACCGCTTCGGCATGTGATGCGGGTACGAATGTGACCAATTTAAGCAAAGATGCCTTCAGGGGACTTAATATCCGTACGTTTTGCAACCCTATCATTTCGGCCAATTTATAGTTCACTCCTCCCGTGGCATTATCCAGGTTGGTATGTGCTGCATAAATCACCAGATCATGTTTACAGGCCTTTATCATACATCGTTCGATATAGGTAGAACCGGTCAACGATTTAAAGGGCTTAAAGGCCAGCGGATGGTGCGAAATAATAAGATTACAATCCAATTCGAGGGCTTCATCAATAACCTCTTCGGTAACATCTACACAAAAAAGCACACCGGTTGCAGGTTGGTTAATATCTCCAACCTGCACACCGGCATTATCAAAGTCTTCTTGTAATGGCAGCGGAGCATACTGTTCTATTTCTTTCAGTATATCTCTTACACGTACCATCTTATTCCTTTATGTCTACTACCAGATTCAACTCTTCCAGCTGTTCGATATCAATTGGTGCAGGTGCATCAATCATAACATCGCGTCCCGAGTTGTTTTTCGGGAATGCAATACAATCTCTGATCGAATCGAGACCGGCAAACAAAGAAACCCAACGATCCAGACCATAAGCCAATCCACCATGAGGAGGAGCACCATATTTAAATGCATTCATCAGGAAGCCAAATTGTTCCTGAGCTTTCTCGTCTGTAAATCCAAGTAATTTAAACATCTTCTGCTGCAAGGCACTGTCATGAATACGGATAGATCCACCTCCCACTTCGACACCATTGATAACCATATCATAGGCATTGGCGCGAACTTCTCCGGGGTTAGTATCCAACAGCGGAATATCTTCCGGTTTTGGTGACGTAAATGGATGGTGCATTGCATAGAAACGCTTAGTTTCTTCGTCCCACTCAAACAAGGGGAAGTCCACAACCCATAAACATACAAAATTATTTTTGTCACGCAGTCCCAGTTGATTTCCCATTTCAAGACGTAATTCACACAATTGCTTACGTGTTTTCATTACATCATCTCCCGAAAGGATAAGAATCAAGTCGCCCGGTTTAGCATTAAAGGCTGCTTTCATCTCCTGCAACGTTTCCTGGGTATAGAATTTATCCACACTCGATTTAACAGTACCATCTGCTTCTACGCGTGCATAAACCATTCCTTTGGCTCCAACCTGCGGACGTTTAACAAAATCGGTAAGGGCATCCAGCTGCTTACGGGTATAAGATGCCGCACCTTCTGCGCAAATACCCCCTACATAGGCTGCATTATCAAAAACAGAAAACCCTTTACCTTGCATGATGTCCATTAGTTCTACAAACTTCATATCAAAGCGAAGGTCCGGTTTGTCGCTTCCATAATACTTCATGGCATCGTGCCAGGTAATACGTGCAAACGATTCTTTATATTCTATACCACGGATGGTTTTAAACAAATATTTGGCCATTCCTTCAAACAATGAAAGAATATCTTCCTGTTCTACAAAACTCATTTCACAGTCAATCTGAGTAAACTCTGGCTGGCGGTCGGCACGAAGGTCTTCATCACGGAAACACTTCACAATCTGGAAGTAACGGTCAAATCCCGAAACCATCAGCAATTGCTTAAAGGTTTGAGGCGACTGTGGCAGTGCATAAAACTGTCCGGCATTCATACGTGAAGGAACAACAAAGTCGCGTGCACCTTCGGGAGTCGATTTAATCAGCACCGGAGTTTCCACTTCCAGGAAATTCTGTTGATCAAGATACTGACGCACGGCAATGGTCATCTTATGACGAAGCTCCAGGTTGGCACGTACAGAAGAACGACGCAAGTCCAGGTAACGATACTTCATACGCAGGTCGTCTCCGCCATCTGTGTCATCCTCAATCGTAAACGGAGGTGTAACCGAGCTATTCAAGACGTTTAAGTCCGAAACAATGATTTCGATCTCGCCTGTTGGAATATTCATATTTTTACTTGAACGCTCTTTTACTGTTCCGGTTGCCTGAATTACAAATTCGCGTCCCAGTTTATTTGCCTTTTCACAAAGATCGGCATTTGTTTCCTGATTAAACACCAGCTGCGTAATACCATAACGGTCACGAATATCGACAAAGGTCATCCCTCCCATTTTACGGGTTTTCTGGACCCAGCCGGCCAAAATTACGACTTCCCCTTCATTGGCAAGGCGTAATTCTCCACATGTTCTGTTTCTGTACATAAAGGTATAAATATGTATAATTGTTTTCTTTTACAAACGATACTGCAAACTTACATAAAATACTTTATTAATTCTTGTGATGATTGAAAAAGTATCAATAAAATGGAATCCTTTTTTTGTTAAAGTGATCGGATAAGGCTGCGCTTGACTGTTGGGAAGTAACTTCTTTAAAATGTGTGCACACCAAATAAGGATTCGTAGATGTTGCAACATAAAACAATTATACCGATTGATAGTTTGCAGAACTTTCCGAAACTAACAACCGGTATATAGTATGATAAACAGCCGCAGGTTGGTCTAAATGTGTACGCAGACCAGACCGGGACTGATTGAAATCATTAAAAGGAATGATGCCTCATTAAATAATACACATTATTCGTGAGCCACTTTAGTATGATTTGGCAAGACCAAATTCAGAATAACACCGATCAATGAAGCTAAACCAATTCCTGCAATGGTAAATTCGCCAAACTGAAATACTGCACCCCCGATACCGAAGGTAAGAATCAACGACGAAATAATCAGGTTACGGGTATTACCCAAATCTGTTTTATTTCTGATCAGGTTATTGATACCAACCGAAGCAATCGTTCCGAACAACAGCATCATAATTCCACCCAACACTGGTGCAGGGATAGTTTTTAACAATGCACTTACCTTTCCAAAAACTGAAAACAAGATACCTGCAACCGCAGCAATACGAATAACAACAGGATCTGTAATTTTGGTAAGAGAAATAGCTCCTGTTACTTCCGAATAGGTAGTTACGGGAGGTCCTCCGATGATACCGGCCGCAGCACAAGCCAATCCATCACCCAACATGGTACGATGTAATCCCGGATCTTTCACAAAATCTTTTCCGGTAACCGAATTTACCGCATAAATATCACCCACATGTTCAATCACCGGAGCAATAGCAACCGGGGCTAAAAACAGAACTGCTTCCAAAGAAAACTGTGGAGTTACAAATTGAGGTAACGAAAACCAAGGTGCAGCAGCTACCGGTGCCAAATCAATGTCAAAAAATAGCAGACCTACTACATAGCCAACGATTATTCCTGAAAAAATAGGAATAAGCTTAAGCAAACCCTTACCCAGCATTGTAACACATACTGCCGTAAATAAAGCAACCAGAGCCAGAATCCAGTTATCCTTAGCCATGTTTACTCCGGTTCCAGCCAAAGATAAACCGATAAGAATAATTACAGGACCTACCACTACCGGAGGAAAAAGCCGGTGGATAAAACTAATTCCACGCCATTTGATAAGCAAACTCATTATGCCATAAACGGCACCCACAGCTACAAATCCGGATAATGTTCCCGGAAGGCCGTACAATTCGGTCGCCTTCAAAATAGGCGCGATGAATGCAAAACTACTTCCTAAGAAAATTGGAACTTTACCTTTAGTAACTAAATGAAAGATCAGTGTGCCAAGTCCTGCGGTAAAGAGCGCAGTAGAGGGATCTAACCCAACGAGAAGCGGCACTAAGACTGTGGCACCAAAAGCCACGAACAAGAATTGAACCCCTACAACAGTTTTTTGAAAGGGATTTAGGTGTTGATTTTTCTCCATTAAATTTAGTACATTTGTGCAAAGATAAATAATTTATCCAAATTTTATATAATGATGGAATCTGCAAACAAAAAAAATGAAAAGGCGTATTTGGCTTCAGGTTGTTTTTGGGGAACTCAATATCATCTGAACAAAGCATTTGGCGTTACGTCTACCTTTGTTGGTTATATGGGCGGCGAACTTGAAAACCCCACCTATCCCGAAGTTAAAACCGGACTTACCGGGCATGTGGAAACAGTGGAAGTGAATTTTGATCCGGAAGAGATCTCATTCGACAAGGTATTGGAATTATATTTTGAGACACACGACTTTACACAAGTTGGCGGTCAGGGTCCCGACATAGGCACGCAATACAGATCTGTAATTTTCTATACAGACGAAAAACAGAAAGAAACAGCAGAAAAGTATATTGCTATTTTATCGAATATGGGGCACAAGGTCGCTACCGCGTTAGAGCCCGCCTGTAAATTTTGGGTAGCAGAAGACTATCATCAACATTATTACGATAAAAAAGAAGATACACCTTATTGTCATATTTATAAGAAAATATTTTAACGCAGTATATTCATTTTTCGTAATCCTTTTTATACTTGAGTCATTTGAAGACACCCCGGATCGGAGGATTAAATAACTGCTCAATTGCAACATACATATATAATCAATATCCGTATTATTATTAGTAATTACAACCGTTTTTAAAGGTAGATTTATGGTTATAGCAACGATTTTTAGACAAAAATATTTGGCTATTCCAATTACATTTTCTATCTTTGTTGTACAGAAAATGAGTTAAGCCGCACTTGTTCGATTGGCAAACTCATCAGTATTTTTAATTCCGAGACAAGCTCTCGTTGTCAATGGCGGGCCGCACCCTTCGGGGCATGCATCGCACAGCGGATTACAAAGACGGCGAAGCACTCAAAACCTGTCACACGGAGTTTATTCATATCTTCAGTGCGGCTTTCTTTAACATAGCAAAGCGGAAATCTTAAACGGTTTCCGCTTTTTTTATCTCCCCTGTACACCTTCCTGTCTTTTCAATTATTTGAGATATATGCTTCAAGATCAATTACAATGCGCGGGTTTATTTTATTATTTCATCGATAAACGTATTATATAACAAAGAAAATTCCTTTGTGTTACACGCGTAACCTTAACTAAACTAAATCCATCTTCCCTATAACATACTACATTCCCTATTATGATCTAATATTTTGAATACGAAGATCTATTCGTTTGCCAATTGTGCATCTTGCGTTTGTCATATGTTGAACGCAAAGTCAACAATTGGATAACTTGCGTTCAACATATGTCAAACGAATAATTCATAATTATGAAAGAAATAGTTTATAGTTACAACAGAGATAATTTATAGTTATGAAACAAATAGGCCCCCGTATGCTTAAGGGAAGTACACAAGCCAGGCCTCGAGAATAAGCTAGCAATAAAAAAGCAGGATATAATAAGGGATAGGATGTTTAAAACCTGAATGTTAATTCTGTACTGGAAGAAGCTCACCTATGTACAAAAAAAATATCGTGAGACAATATACATTGCTCACGATATTTAATATTGTTAATAAAAAACTTACTTAACCTTTGCTACGATAGCTTTGAAGGCTTCTGGGTGATTTACAGCCAAATCGGCTAATACCTTACGGTTCATTTCGATTCCGGCAGCGTGTAAAGCTCCCATCAAACGTGAGTAAGACATACCTTCCAAACGTGCAGCTGCGTTGATACGTTGAATCCACAATGCGCGGAAGTTACGTTTCTTGTTACGGCGGTCACGGAAAGCATAAGTCAAACCTTTTTCCCAGGTGTTTTTAGCTACGGTCCAAACGTTTTTTCTTGCACCATAATAACCTCTGGTAAGTTTTAAAATCCTTTTTCTTTTTGCTCTTGAAGCAACATGATTTACTGATCTAGGCATAATTCTAATCTGTTTTGAATGTTAGCGCCATCTTTCGATGAACTTTAATTTGCTAATGCACTCGGTTAATAAAAATCGTTGTTTAAAACTCGCTGTTAATTAAGATTACTTAAGGCAAAGCAACTGCTTAACGTTGTTTACATCCACTTTGTCTACAAGACCAATGTGTGTAAGGTTTCTTTTGCGCTTCGTAGTCTTTTTAGTCAAAATATGACTTTTAAAAGCGTGTTTTCTTTTGATTTTACCTGATCCGGTAAGGGCGAACCTCTTTTTGGCACCGGAATTAGTCTTCATCTTAGGCATTTTCCAATTTATTTTAATTATTAACTAATAAACGTTCTTTCAAACGTTTTTATTCATTTTCGTTATTCTCTTCAGAGACAGGCTTTGGTTTAGGTGTTACAATAACCTTTTTAACCGGAGCTGCAGACTGAGGTGGCTTTTGCGGCTGTGGAACCGGAGCTTTCTTGGGAGTAAGCATAATAATCATACGCTTGCCTTCCAATACCGGAAGCTGTTCAACCTTACCATAATCTTCCAAATCATTGGCAAATCTCAGAAGCAAAACTTCTCCCTGCTCTTTGAAAAGGATCGATCTTCCCTTAAAGAAAACATAAGCTTTAACCTTAGCTCCTTCTTCAAGGAACCCTTTAGCATGCTTTAATTTAAAGTCATAATCATGGTCATCTGTCTGAGGTCCGAAACGAATTTCTTTTACCACCACTTTAACAGATTTAGCTTTCTGCTCTTTCTGACGCTTTTTTTGCTGATAGAGAAATTTCTGATAATCGGTTACTTTACAAACGGGGGGGGCAGCATTTGGCGAAATTTCAACAAGATCAAGTCCCAAGTCTTCAGCAATTCGCAATGCCTGTGATGTAGGGAAAACCCCTTGTTCTACGTTATCACCCACTAAACGAACCTCACGTACACGGATACGTTCGTTAATTCGATACTGTTCTTTCAGATTGTCATTCTTCATTCAAAAAGATTTATTCTCCTCCTTATTAGTTATTTACCTTCTTTCTTTTGCCAGTGGTTCATCATTTCTTCCACTTCTGCATTCAAAAGCGATGCAAAGGTAGTAATATTCATCGAACCTTTATCACCTTCGCCCTGTTTTCTTACAGAAACTTCATCATTTTCTGCTTCTTTCTCTCCCACAACCAGCATATATGGGATGCGCTTCAATTCATTGTCACGTATCTTACGGCCAATTTTCTCATTTCTATCATCAACAAGGACTCTTATATCCTGATCTTCAAGCATAGAAGATACCTTATAAGCATATTCGTTGAACTTCTCGCTGATAGGCATGATTACCACCTGGTCTGGTGTAAGCCACAAGGGGAATTTACCTCCGGTGTGCTCGATAAGAACTGCAACAAATCGTTCCATAGAACCGAACGGAGCACGGTGAATCATAACAGGACGGTGTTTCTTGTTATCATCTCCGGTATATTCAAGTTCAAAGCGCTCGGGCAGGTTATAGTCAACCTGGATCGTTCCAAGCTGCCAGCGACGGCCAATGGCGTCTTTAACCATAAAGTCGAGCTTTGGTCCGTAGAATGCAGCTTCGCCAAGTTCTACTTTAGCCTTAAGACCCTTTTCCTGACATGCTTCAACAATAGCTCGTTCTGCTTTGTCCCAGTTCTCGTCAGAACCAATATATTTTTCTTTATTATTCGGATCTCTCAATGAAATCTGTGCTTCAAAATTCTCGAAGTCGAGTGCTTTGAAAATTATGAATATAATATCCATCACCTTCAGGAACTCATCCTTCAGCTGATCCGGACGGCAAAACAGGTGGGCATCATCCTGTGTAAATCCACGAACCCGAGTCAACCCATGCAACTCACCGCTTTGCTCGTAACGATATACCGTACCGAACTCTGCAAAACGAATAGGCAGATCCTTGTAAGAACGCGGAAATGCTTTGAAAATTTCGCAGTGATGCGGACAGTTCATTGGCTTTAGCAAGAACTCTTCGCCATCCTGCGGTGTATGGATAGGCTGGAATGAATCTTTTCCATATTTGGCATAGTGACCAGAGGTAATATACAATTCCTTCTGTCCGATATGCGGAGTAATTACCTGCTGGTAACCATAACGCTTCTGAATACGTTTCAGGAAGTCTTCCAGGCGCATACGCAATTGCGTTCCACGGGGCAACCACAAAGGTAATCCCTGTCCAACTGCCTGAGAGAAGGTAAACAATTCAAGTTCTTTACCCAACTTACGGTGGTCACGTTTCTTAGCCTCTTCCAATAGGGCCAGATACTCATCAAGCATCTTCTTCTTAGGGAAGGTGATACCGTAGAGACGAACCAGCTGTTTACGTTTTTCGTCGCCTCTCCAATAGGCACCGGCAACGCTCAATATCTTAACAGCCTTAATGTAAGACGTGTTTGGTAAATGCGGTCCGCGACACAAGTCGGTAAAGTTACCTTGCGTGTAGGTGGTAATCGTACCGTCTGCCAATTCGCCGATCAGCTCTGTTTTATAGGTTTCTCCCCGATCGCCAAACATTTTGATGGCATCTTCTTTGGAGATACTTTCTCTTTTAATACTCTCCTTGCGCGCAACCAATTCCAGCATTTTAGCTTCGATAGCCGGAAAATCGCTATCTTTAATTGGTGTTTCAGGATCTACATCATAGTAAAATCCGTTCTCTATCGCCGGGCCTATACCAAACTTGGTACCGGGAAACAGCTCCTGAAGCGCTTCGGCCATAAGGTGAGCACTGGAATGCCAGAAAGCATGCTTTCCTTCTGCGTCATCCCACTTAAACAATTTAACTGCCGAATCCGAAGTAATAGGTCTCGTTAAATCCCATATCTCTCCATTAACGCTGGCAGCCAACACATCCTGTGCCAAACGGGAACTGATGCTTTCTGCAATTTGCATCGCAGTTGTTCCTTCAGCATATTCTCTTACGGAATCATCCGGAAATGTAATCTTTATCATATTCTGCACATTCATTTTCAAACTAGGATGCAAAGGTAGCATTCTTTTTTTAAATTATTAACTATTTACCTAAAATCTTCATTATCCAACTGTAATAAAATTAAAATTGGAACATCTTATTATCAAACAACGGATTTACTGGTTACTTGTCATCCGCTTTATAATGCTATACGAATTTATAATTCCAAGTTCGCCAGCCTTACTCAAGTCGGCAATACCCCGATCGGTATCTCCTAAAGACAATCGCGTAAGTCCTCTGTTAAAATAGGCTTCCGCAAATTCCGGATCACGTCTTATAGCTTCATTATAGTCTTCGATAGCGGCTCTGAAATCGCGCTGTACACACCGCAGGTTACCCCTGTTGAAATAGGCATATACATAACCCGGATTAAGTTGGATAACTTTATCATAGTCGCGGACAATCAGTTCATGTTCGTAAGCACGTTTGTTATCTTTCAACTTAGCCGTTGAAGCATCGGCCGATGGTGCGACAAGGCTCTGCTGTTTAGAGGCTGTACTGAGGTTAATACTGTTATTTTGCTCCTGACTGCTGTAGGTGTCCGTCTGCGAAAGCTCGTATTCGAGACGCTTGTAACGGACAACAGCTCTGTTAAAATAGGCCATTGCAAAAGAGGGATCCAGTTCGATCACTTTGTTAAAGTCTTCAATTGCTTCGGCAAAGTCCTGCACCAGCATATAATCAAGCGCTCTGCCAAAGTATGCATTGGCAAGATTCGGATTTGCGGCCAGCTTGGCAGAGTAGTCGTTAATGGATGCAAAATGCATTCCAATCTGCGCTTCGGTAAGGGCTGCCTCTTCATTTGTAACAAGCAATTTCCTTGGGAGCAGCATTTTTGAATTATAAGACTCGATCATCTTGTCGTAATACACGATCTTCTTTACCTGCTCAGCCTTTTCATAGTATGTAAGAACGAACAGCGGCTCCAGGTCTACACGTACATGGCGATCCTGAACACGACCTCTGACTTCACTCTGATACTTGCTTTTGCGCTCTTCTTCTTTGTCGTATACTACAAGTCTGTTGAACTTATTTATATTCTTATCCGATTTTTCGCGGGTATTTTCTTCGTTACCGGTCTGCGTACCTGAACCATTCTGTGCCACTGCAGCGTTGTTTGGTTTGGCAGCCGACTTGTCTTTCTTCATCTTCTGCTCCATTTCAAAGGCTGTCCAATAATCTCTATCGGCCCCCTTCTCATCCCTTAACTTGCGTTTTGCCTCCGATCGGCTGTAATAACCCGGCAGAAAGTTTGGATATTGCTCCAACACAACATTAAAGTCGGCTATAGCTCCCCGATAATTACCCGTTTCCATAAACAACAAGGCCCGGTTGTAATATGCCATATAGTTATCGGGTTCCAGTTCAATTACAACATCAAAGTCTTCGATTGCCCGGTTGTTATCTCCAACCTGGAAGCGGAGTAATCCCCGGTTAAAACGGGCAATCAGATTCTGACTATCCATCCAGATCACCTGATCATAGTCGGCCATGGCCCCTCTGAGGTCATTCAGTTGGTATTTCACCAATCCACGGTTTATATAATATCCCCCTTCTCTGGTTTCGAGACGGATAGCTTCATTTAAATCATCCAAGGCCTGCGGAAGTTTATTCATCTGGTAATGCAACAACGCTCTGTTGCCATAAGCCTGGGCATAGTAGGGATCAAGCTCAATGGCTTTGTTATAGTCGGCCAACGCTTTAATGGAATCGCCCTTTTCAAGATACATAGCACCACGGGTCAGGTAGTTGACCGTGTATTTTGGGAAGAGCGTCATAAGTTTATCGAATTCAGTCTCGGCAGCCTTGAAGTTTTTCATCTGAATATTTGCAACCGCCTTGTTAACAAGCATCTGACGGTCTTCGGGCTTAAACTCAAGTCCTTTTGTATAATCGGCAATGGCACCTTCGTAATTATCCTGACTTTGCCTTGCAATACCCCGGCAGTAGTAGGCCTGTACTAAAAAAGGGTTCCGCTCAAGACATAAAGTACAGTCTTCTTCGGCCCCCTTGAAATCATCTAAATTCACTTTCGCTATCGCCCTGTAAAAATAGGGTTCTGCCAACCAGGGCTTCGATCTGATAACCTGATTAAAATATTGAATAGAAAGTACATAATCTTCAAAATATAATGCATTCCTCCCAATAGCAAGTACCCTGTCAGTATTAATCTGAGCGACCAGCGAAAGTGAACATAATTGTATCAGTAAAAACAGTATTGCCTTTTTCATCCTAAATTGCATAAGTTTGAAAGGCAAAAATAAGTAATTTATCTCACTTAGGTTCTATTTTTAGCATCAAATGATTCTTACTGATTTTTTCTCCTTCCTGAACATGCATCTCAACGATAACACCAGACACTGGAGCAACTATTCGATTTTGCATTTTCATAGCTTCATGTATTAGAAGCAATTCGCCGGCTTTAACCTCTTGTCCCTGCTCTACATCTACACGAATAATGGTTCCTGGAAGTTTAGAAATAACATCACCCGGAAAAGGCTTCTGCCAAACTTCGCGAGCTAAATATTTATTTGTTAATAATGTTTTGTATTTACGTGCTGTAACTACAAAATCAACATATTCATTCTTTTCCATTTTATTCAGTTTAATGAAAGATATATTTCATAAGAGCCGGCAACAGGCCAGCTCTTATATTTATTGATCAGAACGGAGGTATTCCGTGTTTTTTTGCAGGACGGTCTTCGCTCTTCAATACAGACAGTTTCAATGCATGTAGTAGCAACGAACGTGTTTCCTTTGGCTCAATTACAGAGTCAATAAAGCCTTTGGATGCCGCCACATATGGATTGGCAAACTTCTCAATATACTCTTTCACTTTTTCCTGACGCATTGCATCCTGGTCTTCTGCTTCCATAATCTCTTTTCTGAAAATTATATTGGCAGCACCTTCCGGACCCATTACGGCAATCTCGGCACTTGGCCATGCAAACATAAAGTCGGCACCCAGGTGACGTGAATTCATGGCAATGTAACCACCACCATATGCTTTACGCAAGATTACGGTAACCTTAGGAACAGTAGCTTCAGAATAAGCATACAATACCTTAGCACCGTGACGAATCACACCGGCATGCTCCTGGTCAACTCCAGGCAGATAACCCGGCATATCTTCAAGTGTAATAATAGGAATATTAAAGGCATCGCAGAAGCGGATAAAACGAGCAGCCTTGTCTGAGCTGTCGCAATCAAGCACACCGGCCAACACCATAGGCTGGTTAGCAACAAAGCCAACTGTCTCTCCACCCATACGTGCAAATCCTATTACGATGTTTGCTGCCCAAAGCTCCTGAATTTCAAGGAAGTCAGAGTCGTCAACAATACATTTAATAACATCGCGAACATCATAAGGTTTCTTAGGATCTGCAGGAACAACCTGTTCAATGTTTAATTTTGCAGAAGGTTCTTTTGGTTCGATAGATTTTGCACGCTCCATGTTATTCCATGGAATAAGGCTAACCAGTTTCTTAATTTGGTCGAAACATTCTTGTTCGCTCTGTGCATAAAAATGGGCATTACCTGTAATTTCGGCATGTACGCGGGCACCGCCAAGGTCCTCCATTGAAATATCTTCGCCTAAAACTGTTTTAATTACATTCGGACCGGTAATAAACATCTTTGAAATATTTTCTACCACAAATACGAAGTCTGTTAATGCTGGAGAATATACTGCACCTCCGGCACATGGGCCTAAGATTAAAGAAATCTGAGGAATTACCCCCGAACAGATTGTATTGCGATAAAAAATTTCTCCGTAGCCAGCCAAAGCCCCTACCCCTTCTTGAATACGAGCACCACCCGAGTCATTGATTCCAATGATTGGGCACTTCATTTTCAAGGCGTGATCCATGATTTTAGTGATCTTACGTGCATGCTTTAATCCTAAAGATCCACCTGCAACTGTAAAGTCCTGAGCGTAGATACAAATAGGTGCGCCAAAAATGGTACCGGTACCGGTAATTACTCCATCTCCATGCAACACTTTATTTTCCATGCCAAAATCACGGCCGTCATGGTCAACGAACAAGTCGTATTCATGAAAAGAATTCTTATCCAATAAGGTAATGATTCGTTCGCGAGCGGTTAATTTACCCATCGCAACCTGCTTTTCAATCGCAGCTTCACCACCACCCATCTCTACAAGAGCTTTACGTTCCCGAAGATCCTGAATGTTTTTACTTAATGATGTCATATTAATAAATTAAATGAAACATTTATTTACCAACAGCTTTAGCTCTGTAAGAACATTTTACTGTTCCTTTGAGAATACTATTGATTTTTCCTTTATTTAATTGACGGCGTATGGCCGATATATTGTCAATAAAAACTTTACCTTCCAAATGTTCGCACTCGTGCTGCACTACGCGGGCAGCAAAACCGTCTATGGTTTCCTCGTGTTCAACAAAGTCTTCATCCAGATATTTCACCTTTATAACTTTGGCTCTGGATACTTTTTCACTTATACCCGGAATACTAAGGCAGCCTTCTTCTAAAAGAATCTCCTCTTCACTCCTTTCAATAATATCCGGATTAATCATCGTTCTTTTAAAACCTACGCATTCCGGGAAATCATCACCCAATACATTTGCATCAATAACAAGCAGACGTATCGACAAACCTATCTGAGGAGCAGCCAGTCCAACCCCATCCGCATGATACATCGTATCATACATATCGGCAACTAGTTTTTTAATTTCAGGATAATCTTTTGCAACATCTTCGGCCTTCTGACGTAACACGGCCTGTCCATATAAAAATACGGGTAAAATCATAACTTAAACTGATATTTGTTACTTTCTAAATAATCTTGCAAGATAATTACAGCACTAATTTCATCAACCAAGCCTTTATCTTGTCTTTTTTTCTTTTTTAAGCCACCTTCCAGCATAGCTCTGTGAGCCAATACGGATGTAAAGCGTTCGTCCGAAAACACAACGGGAATAGTTGGAATAATTCTTTTGAGATGTTTTACAAAAGCTTCAATATGTATCATATTTTCCGACAGCTCATTGTTCATCTGCTTAGGCAAGCCTACAACAAATAAATCTACGGGTTCCTTCGAGACATAGTCGGAAAGATACTTCACCAACTCACCACTCGGAACGGTAGTCAACCCCGTGGCTATAAGCTGTAATGTATCTGTAACAGCCAATCCACTTCTTTTGCGCCCATAATCTATAGCCAGAATTCTTCCCATCGGCTGCAAAGATATAACAAAATCGGAATGCAGTTACACAAATACTCAAAAAGTGTGCAGCAAATAAATCAATAGGCGTTTTTTTCGCCTTTAAACATGTTAACTACGGTAAGTACAATAATCTTAAGATCTAAGAAAAAGCTCCAGTTTTCAAGATACCATACGTCTCTTTTTACACGGCCTTCCATTTGTTCGAGGGTTTTGGTTTCACCTCTGTAGCCTGTCACCTGCGCCCAACCGGTTACACCGGGTTTAACTAAATGGCGTATCATATATTTATCTATTAGAAAAGAATAGAGCTCTGTATGCTTGAGCATATGAGGACGCGGACCTACAACAGACATATCGCCAAACAATACGTTAATAAATTGAGGAAATTCATCCAGGTTGGTTCTGCGCAAGAAATCTCCGACTTTGGTTTTACGCGGGTCGTCTTTTACTGCCTGCAGCAAATCGGCCTCGGCATTCACTTTCATTGTACGGAATTTATAACAATAAAAATCCTGGCCATACATACCGGTGCGTACCTGTTTAAATAACACAGGCCCCCTTGAGGATAATTTTATGCAAATTCCAATAATAATATATAGAACAGGGAAAAGGGTTATAAGTACCAGAAAAGAAAAAACAATATCAAAAGACCTTTTCAACGCCCGGTTATAGGCAAATTGGAGTGGCTCGTTCCTCACTGTCAGCAAGGGTATAGACTCTATCATTTCAAGTACAAGACTTTTTTTCACATTTCTATACAGTTCGGGCACTATGTAAAACCGGATCATATTCTTTTCCGCAAAATTCATCATTCTCAAGATTTTGGCATCTTGCGTTCCGGGAAGTGTACAATATATCTCATCTACCTCGTGCTCACTCACATAATCTTCCACTTCGTGAGTCATTCCCAAATAATTAGGTAGCGAATAACGTAAAGAAACATTATCATCAAAAAAACCGGCCACATCAAAACCATAAGCTAAATCATTCTTCATTACCTGAAACAGGTCCAGACCGTTCTTTCCGGCTCCAACTATAACGACTTTTTTTGAATTATGCCCCTTACGTCTGTAGAACTTTAGCAGAACCCGGACCATTATCCGCCAGGTTGTGAAAATCAATACCGATGCGACGTAATATATAACAAGGAATGTTGCGAGTGAATCACCCAGATTAAGGAATAAGAGACAGGTAATAAAAAGCAACAGATGGATAGTGATAAGTAAAAAAGATCGTTGCGCAATCTTTTCGATAAAGATGACCGACTCATGCAGTTGCAATGGGGCAAAGGATAAGGAAAACAGGTAACAGAAATTTAACAACAAAACAACCTCTCTGATCTTATAAAAGATGGGTTGTACAAAAAACTCAGGTGTTATATACAGAGTTACAAAAAAGACCAGATTGACTACAATCAAATCTCCCATGCCAATAAGCCACTGAATCAGGTATGCCTGTTTTTTGTTGAGTTCCATAAAATAGTCAGTTCTTCAAACAGAAAATGTAATATTAATATAACAAAAAAGGTTGCACATTATTGTGCAACCTTCTTATTCTATTTATCAATTTTTATTACTTTTCAGCTCTCATGATAACAACACGGTTCCAATTGTTTTCGTTGTAAGGTTGTTCGTCACTACCTTTCCACTCAATTGTAATCTTATCAGAAGAAATTCCGTATTTGTCCATCAACTCTTTCGCAACCGCTCTCGCACGTTTTTCAGAAAGCTTCAGGTTGTAGTTTGAAGTACCTGTCTTCTTGTCGGCATAACCGATAACCTTTACAGCTGTACCATATTCTTTAACAAACTCTGAAGTGTTGTAGATATTAATCTGCTGATTCTTGTCTACCTTAGCACTGTTCAAACGGAAATAAACTACGTTGTCTACTACATTGTTTGTTACAACAGGAGCAACTGGTTCCGGACATTCAGGACAAGATTTAGGACGTTTTGCCAATTCCTGATTTTCAGCACGCAGGTTGTTAATCTGGCCGTTCAAATCATTTAACAAAGCATAATCCATTGGCTCAAGCACTTCAAAGTTAGACTTACCCAACTTAAATGTCAAACCTGCAGTAAGCTGAAGAATACCATCCGAAGTATGACCTTCCTGTACACGGTTGAAATGCTCCTGAAGCAGTGAACCCTGAGCTTCGAAGTTCAAGTCAACACGATTGCTTAAACGAATCGCTGTTAACAAACCAGCATTAAGTGTAGGAGATTCAGAACGAATTACACTTTCATGTTTGAATCTATTGGCATAACCAATACCTACCCATGGAATCAAACGGAATCCTTTTGCTTCATCATACTTTCCCCAAAAGTTTGTAACATCCCACAACAAATCGACATGAGCTGCGATATATTTGTTGTGATGCATAAATGGTTGTTTATTCTGAAAACTGTGAATGGAACCACCATTTAACTGAGTACGGAAACCTAAATAAGGACTAAACCATTTACCAAAAGACACCTGAGGAGCAAAGTTAAGGCGATTTGCAAAATCTGCATTATCATTTTGATCACCTAGAAGCATACTTGCGCCTCCTGCAATTGAAATAAACCAGTTGTCACCAAATTTATTTTTCTTAAAATCTGTTTTGTATCCGGCTTCTTTGCTGGAACCAATCTGAGATTTAAATTCCTGTGCATTAGAAGACAATACAAAACCTGCAAAAATTGCTAGAAGAAAAACTTTCGTTTTCATTTTGTTAAACTTTTAATTAAACAATCAACTACCTAATTTCATATAAAAATTAAAAAAACCAAATTAACTCTTTTACATAATTAAAACAAATTAAACCTATAATTGTTTATACAATTTTGTTTTAATCAACGCTTAAATATGAATTTTAAGTAAATAAAAAACACATAAAAGCCTATTAAAAAGAGAATTAGGCAATCACGTCAAAACTTCAAAGTTCACAAAGATAATCAATATTTTACAATTTAATGTATATTTCTGTCTAATAATTTTAAAAGATAATCACCATATTGATTTTTTCTCATTGGTTGAGCCACCTCTTCAAGTTTTTTATCGGTTATCCAACCATTTTTATAGGCGATCTCTTCCAGACATGCAATTTTCAATCCCTGACGTTTTTCAATTACTTCAACAAAGGAAGAGGCTTCAAAAAGGGAATCGTGCGTGCCGGTATCCAGCCAGGCAAATCCGCGACCTAACAACTGCACTTTAAGCATTTGCTGATCAAGGAATTCCTGATTAACAGTTGTTATTTCAAGCTCTCCTCTTGCTGAGGGTTTGCAGTTACGGGCGACCTCGACAACTTTATTCGGATAAAAATAAAGTCCCACTACTGCATAGTTCGATTTGGGATGAGCTGGCTTCTCTTCTATACTGATAACATTACCATCTTTATCGAAGGCAGCCACTCCGTATCGTTCAGGGTCGTTTACGTAATATCCAAATACAGTGGCTTTATTAGCTTCTTCTGCATCCTTAACCGCACTCTGAAGCATACGCGTAAAGCTTTGACCATAGAAGATATTATCTCCTAAGACCAGACAAACACTGTCGTTGCCTATAAAATCTGCCCCAATGATAAATGCCTGGGCAAGGCCATCGGGTGAAGGTTGTTCGGCATATTCGAATTTTACGCCAAAATCAGAACCATCTCCAAGCAAACGCTTGAATCCAGGTAAATCCTGGGGGGTTGATATTATAAGAATTTCTCTTATACCGGCCAACATAAGCACTGAAACAGGATAATAAACCATCGGTTTATCATATATCGGCAGCAACTGCTTGGATACACCCTTTGTAATAGGATACAAACGGGTTCCCGAACCTCCAGCCAAAACAATTCCTTTCATCCTTTTTCTTTTTTTAATTTATAACTGCAAACATACATAATTATAAGATAAATGACCAATCATTTGCCACAAATTCCGGTAAAAGCACAGTACATACAGGCATTTTCAGTTTCAGTCTGCCGGAAAGGAATGGTATAATCAAATATCTCGCGAAGGCATTTACCCAGTTCTTCCGCAAAGTTATCCCGAATAGAGGCGAATTCACTTAATGGTATTTTCTCTTTGGCAGGTTTCTGATAGACCGCACTGTCAAACGCATCAGAAAACAGATTTCTCATATAATATATGCCGGGTTGAATACTTTTATTTGGATCTGTTAATCCATACATCCACGAGTACAAACAAACCTGCATAACAGCCTTAGGCCTGTCTTTCAGCGATTTGTCAAAGAGGCTGTCAACCGTTGTAAAGACAGATGTACCGCTTCCGCTCTTGTAGTCAATTATACGGAGACTTCCCTTAACTTCATCTATGCGGTCAATAAAACCTTTAAGTTGAATTGTTTCATTCGGATTAAGAACAAATTCGGCATACACTTTTTTTTCCGATTCAATATATATAAATGGAGTTAGCTTACTATCTCGCTCCAGGACCTTGATTACATATTTGCGAATCATTTCACCGATCAGAAAGTTCTGACCGGAAAGGGGACGAACAGTTGCCGATTTAAAGAAGATTTCGGCAAAAGCTTTAGCAATGGTCTGCGTTAGCAACTCTTTATCTTTCACAATTTTATCGAGCAGATCTGCAGTAACCATCTTACCTCTGAAGGGTTCATACAGTACCTCCATTACTTTATGGAGCAAACTACCAAACACATTACTTTCAATAGTTTCACTCACCTCCTCCTCTTCTTCCAATCCTTCAAGGACTGTAAAATAAAATTTTAACGGACAATCCAGATAGGTATTTACTGCACTGGCGGAAATGGCTTTTCTTCCTCCCTTTTTGTATTGAGCCAACAATTCGGCCACCTTTGGGGTTTTAGGCACACAGATAGCCGGAGTTTTAGAAGATGAAACGTTGTATACCAGCAGACTTTGCTTGATATCCATTTCGTAATGGTAACGAAGTTGATAAACAAACCGGCTCACTTCTCCGGTTTGAAGACCGTTGCTCCGCGTATCATAAAGTAAGCTGACCTGCTTTGAGCGATATATCAAACGATAGAAATGATAGGCCCAAACACTATCCTGATGTTCGTAAGTAGGCAAACCGAATCCTTTACGTAAATTATAAGGAATAAATGAGTTTGCCCCTTTTCTGGTTGGATAAATGCCCTCGTTTACTGAAAGAATGATGATCCGGTCGAAATCCAATGCGCGCGTTTCCAACACCCCCATAATCTGTAAACCCGAAAGAGGTTCTCCATGAAAAGGAATCGTTATCGTATCGGTAAGCCGTCTCAACAGGCGGTAGAAAGTATTAACCGTCATTTCTATTCCGGCATCTTTCATCACCTCCTGCATTCGGTTTACGGTTGCGAAATAATGAAAGATAAATTCCTGCTCCAGATCGTGGGTCCGCTGAAATTCGCCTTCGTTTTCGTCGTCATTATCAGACGACAATACTTTATTCAGCTCTTCCAGTATATGGATAATATATTCAGAGAATGCATCGGTTCCGGTAACAGGATAAAACAGAATAGAAAGAAGGCTGTTTCGGCTAAGCTCGGCCGACTCGATATATACTTTATTATTCTCTGTAATCGTGCGGATCAATTCGCTTACGATGTCCGGCGATGACGTATTAATATACCGGTGATTCAAAATAGACAATACATCCCGGAAGTAAAACAGAGCCTTTCCATCCTGGAAACGTATGTTCTTTTGCAATGCCAGTATATAGTCCATCAAAGAGGCTACCGGAGTTCCGGCCAATGGATATCCCATGGTAACATTTATCTTCTTAATGTTTTGGGGAATCGCATTTAATACCGGAATAAGCAACGTTTCATCCGGAAGAATCACGGCCGTCTTAAATGCTTCAGGAGCCCCAAAATCTTCACTTTCACAAAGTTCGGAAAGGATGGTATGCACATGCTTTGCCTGTCCGATGCCGGATGGAATACCTATCACCTCAATCCGGGGCTGATCAATTTCATCCAGAGGCAGCACATATTGAGAAGGAAAAAGCTGCTGGTTCCTTCTTACAAAGAAGGAAGCCTTATTATCTGCATCCATCACCATGGGAGAAGCATAATCCCAGTAAAAGTCGGCCACCCCTTTATCTCTCAGATAACCTAAAAAAGACTCTTCGGCTTTGGTAAGGGCATTAAGACCCACAAAAACAATCTTTTTATAAGGCAGGTTTAAGCTATCTTCTGCAGCAGATTCTGCCACATCCCTGAATATCATGCCTTCGTAGCCTTTCCCCTCGTGTGCCAACTTTTCTCTGAGACTTTCATAAAGTGAAAACAAAAGTTGCCATACATGCAAGAATTCTTTCTGGTTAGGAGAATCATTCACCGGATAGAATGAGGACCAAAACGAACGAATGGCTGCTATCTGCTCGGCATCGAGAAAACTAAAATCTGACTCGATCTCACGTAAATCTGTTACATTCGAAAACAGTTTGGCTGCATTCACCATATATTTATCAATGTCATCAAAGTCATTCAACAACATCTCTCCCCAATAAAGAAATTCGTCGAAAGACTCCTGCGATCCGCTTTTTTCAATATAAATAGTGTACAATGAAAAAAGCATGCTGATTCTGTCGGCCGATTGTTTTCCGCTGAGCTGAGTAAACAAATCGCTGATGGTGAGCGTAAGCGGCGAGAAAATCGGTTTTTGCGCAATTTCGGATAAATACTTTTGGAAGAAAAGTCCGGCTCTCCTATTCGGGAAAACAAAAGCCAACTCGTTTATTTCCGTACCATAAGTATCGTAAAAGCACGATGCAACCTTATATAAAAATGGGGTCATATTAGTAGTATCAATTATCTGATTTAATATACAAACATACTTAAAAAAGTTGGTTAACCTTCATTGTGCAGGTTATTCATTTTGTACAGAATTAAAATCTTAATCCAGTTATAAAGTAAGTCAGCAGCTAAGTCCTGTAAAAAATACTAAACCTTTTATTACTTTTGCAGGGATATCAAATTCTGAGAAATAAAAGATTTATGGAACAAATTACCAATTGGTTTAATCAAAAGTTGCTGAACTTTGGCACATCTGTAAGCGTAGCAGACTATCTCGACAATTTTGCTGTACTACTTATAATTATATTGCTTGCTTTGGCAGTAGATTATATCTGCAGGTACATCTTATTGGGAGCATTTAAAAAGTTTGCCAAGAAAACGACTAATCAGCTGGACGATTTAATCATTGAAAAGAAAATAATAAACAAAGGAATGCATATCATTCCTTCCATTCTTATTTTCACTATGCTTCCATTGGCCTATCCATCACCTGCAGATAAAGAAATTCTCGTCTTGTTGCAGAAATTATGCCAGATATATATCATAACTGTTTCGCTTCTTTTTATAAACAGTCTCCTGAATCTTGGGGTGGAATTATTTCACAGAAATGACAAATTTAAAGACAAACCGCTGAAAGGTTTTGTCCAGATTGTGCAGGTTATCTTATTCTCAGTAGGAATCATACTGTTGATCAGCATACTTATAAACGAATCTCCCTCCACTATTTTTACGGGGATTGGTGCATCTGCAGCCATTCTGATGTTGGTGTTTAAGGACACAATCCTGGGATTTGTAGCGGGCATCCAGCTGTCGGCCAACGATATGTTACGGGTGGACGACTGGATTTCGATGCCCAAGTACGGAGCCGACGGAACGGTAATCGAAATTACACTAAATACGGTCAAGGTAAAGAACTTCGACAATACCATATCCACCATCCCTCCTTACGCACTTATTAGCGAATCTTTTCAGAACTGGAGAGGAATGCGTGAATCTCCCGGAAGACGAATCAAAAGATCTATCAATCTTGACATGAACAGCGTAAAGTTCTGTACACCCGAAATGCTGGAAAAATACCGGAAGATATCTCTTCTTGCCGGGTATATAGATGACACCGAAAATAAACTTCAAACTTACAATCAGACAAATCAGATTGACAATACTATTTTAGTAAATGGCAGACGTCAGACTAACCTGGGTGTATTCCGTGCCTATCTGCAACGCTACCTCGAAAGTCTTCCGGAAGTGAACAAAGAGATGATCTGCATGGTAAGACACCTGCAACCCACGGAGAAAGGTATTCCTATGGAACTCTATTTTTTCTCATCCATCAAAGATTGGGTAATCTATGAAACCATCCAAGCCGATGTATTTGACCATGTTCTGGCGGTGATACCGGAATTCGATCTTCAGATTTTCCAGGAATTATCCGGAAGTGATGTCCGGATGTTTGTTAAAACTGAAAATAGATAAAGGGTTGAACCCCGGCACTTTTAACCTGAAAAACAATAAATACAGCTATAATTAGTATCAACGCCTGGATAACCAAAGGCGACTTAGTTACAGCCAGCTGCATTTTCATTTCTGCTTTTCTAGGCATAAAGTGCATCAGATACCCTGTAATCATCATAAATGATACCACTTTGTAACCAGATAGGAATTGAAGAAAAACTTCGGGATGGAAGTTTGTTGCAATCTGAGTAAGCATCTCTCCTACCCGTTGCATGGAATCTGCACGGAAAAAAATCCATCCGAAGCATACAACATGAAATGTTATAAGCACTCCGATTACCCTTCGAAGCGGATTCATCAATTCGCCCGATTGCTTAAAGCTGCTAAATCGGCCCATCACGAATTTGTGTACAGCCAGGGATATTCCGTGAATAGCTCCCCAGATAAGGAAACGCACAGAAGCACCGTGCCACAAACCGCCCAAAAGCATGGTTATTAACAGATTAAGATAGGTCCGAACCTTTCCTTTTCGGTTACCACCCAAGGAGATATATAGATAATCTTTTAACCAGGAAGAAAGAGAGATATGCCATCTACGCCAAAATTCGGTGATGGTGGCCGATTGATAGGGTGAATCAAAATTGATATTGAACCTGAACCCAAGCAGTAAAGCGATACCGATTGCCATATCCGAATAGCCGGAGAAGTCGCAATAAATCTGCAATGCATATCCATAAATGCCCAATAAGTTTTCTACCCCCGTGTATAGCAACGGAGCGTCGAAAATACGATCTACGAAATTCAGGCTTATATAATCGGAAATCACCGCCTTCTTAAATAATCCGCACACAATCAGGAAAAGCCCTTCTCCAAATTCGGCTTTCGATACCGAAGGAGTTTTATATATCTGTGGAATAAAATCCCGCGCACGAACAATCGGTCCGGCTACCAGCTGAGGGAAGAACGAAACATAAAATACATAGTCGATCCATCTTTTCAGCGATTGAATTCGTCCGCGATAGATATCGATAATATAACTTAACGACTGAAACGTAAAAAAAGAAATACCAACCGGCAGGAAGATATCCATCGGCTGATAGCTAAGCTTCTGCAATTGCTCGATACCGAAAATCTGTCCTATTTCAACTCCGAGACCTGTAAATGCCTGACATAAAAAGTTGGTATATTTAAAATAGCCCAACATACCCAGGTTTACACAAAGGCTTAATGCTACCAGCAATTTACGCTCCAGATTGTTGGACGACAAAGAAAGAAGTCGGCCGATACAAAAATCGGACGAAGCTGTAAACATCAATAACAGAAACCAGATTCCGCTGCTTTTATAATAAAAATAGAGAGAAAAAAGTGTTACATAGAATATCCTTGCATAGGCATATTTTCTCAACGGGATATAAATCAATACAAATAAAATAAACAGAAAGAAAAACAGACCGCTGCTAAAAATCATAGGAGCGCCAGGTTGATACCCAAGCAAACTGGGAATACGTGATAAATCCAGATTAAAGATTTCCATTCTGTTCGAGATGATTGTTATATTTTTTGATAAATGCCTTGTAGAACAACGTTCCTTGTTCCTTATATCCTTCTACAGTAAAATGAACCCGGTCTTTTCCAAACAAACCCGCCTTGTACCAACTTTTACAAGAACCGTCGGCTCCGGTTGCCGAAAATAGATCCCAACAGGCAATACCCTTCTCCCTTGCATAATTTACAATTGTCTGAGCCACCTGCTCGGTGCGGGTATTTCTTACATAGACTCTTTTTTTCTTGACACGCGTCCGTTTGTAACACTCGGCCGGAGTTGTAAGCATCAATGTTGTTTCCGGCATATAAGTTTTAAGCATCGCAACAAAACAATCTATCTGTTTCTCGAAATCTGCTTTATTGAAATTCCTGCCAAAACTTTCGTTGGTGCCCAGCGATATAATAATCAATGTAGGTTTTAACAAAGCCAGTTGCCTTACATAGCTTTCTTTGGTATAGTTTTCGTACAAAGCACCGTTTACTCCGATGGAATGATACAAAACCCCGGGATTGCCATTGGTAAGAGATAACCCGTAGAAGGTATTCATAAACGCATCGGAACTACCTGTATTTGTAGAATCGACTTTATCCGCAGCACCCTTCAGCGACAATACATCTGTAAGCTTAGGCAAACAGAAGGTATCTGCAACCAGAGCGGGGTCTGTTGTATCGGCTCCTTTTAAAGCAACAATGCGATGATCGGGATCAGATGGCTGCAGGAAGGCAGCCTGAGGGTGACGGTATAAGATGGCCTTATTGAATGAATAACCCATTCCGTTATTGGGAGCAATTGAAACATCCAGGTTTACGGTATGAAGATTAGTTTGAATTCCAATTCCCCCGGGACCGATCAAGCATTTAGGAGCCGATTGTGTAATACGTCCGGACACCCAGCTGTTATTTTCGGAACGGATGAAATAATCGTCGGGCTCGTTGGTCTTAGACAATTTTAAAGGAGAAATCCATCCCCTGCCCGCATTGCCAAAATCATGTTGCATCAACCGCATTATTTTACCCGTATTGTATCCTGCCTGCAGATGAGAATCACCCAAATGTACGATAGTAACTACCGTATCTTTTCCCGATCGCAAAGAATCAAGCAAACGAAAGATCGGATCCAGCGCATGCTGGTTGTCCTGAATCACATTCAGCGAATCAACCTCAAAAGAAACTGATCCGGCAGAAGGAACGGGCAGTAATTCGAGAGTTGCAGTCGGCAACAAGTTCGTATCAGAGCCTTTTGTGACTCCGAATGCAAAATGAATGCTTGAAACAAGCACGAGTGATGCAATAAGACAACCCATCAAGGTTTCTTTATCGAAGTGCTTTTTCTGCTTCATCATAAAATTGTTTTTCTATTAACACTGCTTTGAATAGAGACATTCCTATCTCCTTCCCTCCTCTGAAACTAAGGTGTGTGTAGTCTTTGCTTGCCCAGTTGTTGTCTACATATCTCACCATACTGTTTTCGCCACCCATGGCACCGAACACGTTCCAGAAACAAACGCCTGCTTGTTGGGCAATCTGCCGTTGTGCATGCAAGAGGGCCAATACAGCTGGCATAGTTTTGAAGGTACCCTCTTCCTGTCGGCTGCGGTCGGATACCCCCAGCAATAGAATATCAGCATTGGGGAAACAACGCTGCACATGTTTTATCACCTGCACCATTCGCTGGCGGTACCAGCCATAATGAAGCATCTCGTCGCTTACAACATTGAGTCCATATTGCAGTACGATTAAATCGTACCTGCGGATGGCATTCAGAGCTTCGCACCTGGAAGGATCCATCTGTTCCAGTATAAGGCCCGAGTTTCCGCGTAAGGAATAATTATCTACCACAACGCCTGTTGTATCTTCCATCGAAACGCCCAGTACACGTAATCCTTCGGTGCGGTTAAAACGGAAAGAGGCATTGGTAAAGTGACCTGTCCAGGTTCGTTGCGTAACCGTATTCGTTGCCGGAAGATCCTGGTAAGCAGTATCTGCCGAGCTGTTGCTGACAAGTTGAACCTGCGAATTAGCATTCTGTTCGTATACCAGCTTTAGGGCGGAGACTTCACGAAGAGTAGCATAACGGTTTACGGTACGGAAATTAGCATTTGCACCCTCTTGGGCTTCAAACACCATTCCGGGCAATGTATATTTCTTACTTTTATCTGTAAGCAGCGAGAATGTATTCCATCCGCCAAAGTGATGTTCCACCGTGGGACGGTATTGCGAAACAGAAGAAGCGATAGGGACAAAACCGACGCCTCGTCCGCCAAACTTCTGTTGCATGGCATTACGAAAATCGGCTACCATGATATCTCCTTCTATGAACGAATCTCCCATAAATGCGATGCGGACCTGCCCTCTTCGCTCCTGGGCATTCTTAAGTGCTGCAAAGAAGCGTTTTAAACCTACATGTCCCAGTGAAAAGTCTTCCAGCCGTACCCCCTGCGAGTCGGCTGCCGACCATGACGATTGCATTGCTTTGTAAAGCGAATCCCTTAGGGCGATTGAAAACGAATCGGTTTCGGCCGATTGTGCCAACCGGGCTTTATTGATAGAGTCTGTCAGCAACGAATCGGCTATGGCAAGTTTGCGTTTCAATTGGTCGATAGACACCGAGTCATCTTTGATTCTGAGATCCGAAAGTAAATCTACTTTCTTTATTTTGTATCCCAGGATAGTGTCGGGCAACTTATATAGAGCCAGGCAAACAAACATAGTTATGAATAGGATTCCTATCAGTCTGCCAAAAGTCGTGTCTTTATTCATTTATCGCTATCTGCTTATTTCGAAGGTGCAAATGTAGGTATTTTTTTATTTTATTAATGAAGTTAATCCGGAATGGGATAAAAGAAAAACTGAAATAAATGGGTAAAGGCTGCCCGTTTATTCCAAATTCTATTACATTTGTAATCTAAACAGTTCAATAATACATATATAATAGTAGTCTATGAACAGACGCAGATTTTTAGAAACGGCATCAGTCGCCACAGCCGTGTCGGCTACAGCGGGAGTGCTTACTTCTTGTAAAGACGACGCCGCTTGCACATTAAAACCCGGAGAAATACTTCATACAGTTGCTTTTAGCCTAAAGCATGGCAAAGAATCGGATGCTGCAAACGCCTTTCTGTCCGACGGAAAGAAGATTCTAACATCTATCCCCGTTGTCAGAAATTTCCAGGTATTCCGCCAGACCAGTCCCAAGTGCACATTCGACTTCGGATTTTCGATGGTCTTTACGAACCGTACGGATTTCGAGACGTACAACAACCATCCCGATCATGTTTCATTTGTAAAAGAAAGATGGGAAACTGAAGTCAGCGGATTTCAGGAAACCGATTACGAGAGCCTATGAGTACATTAGCTACGCCCTTTGCGCGTCCGCTTTACATGATGGTGAAACCTGTGGGATCTGTATGTAATCTGGCTTGCAAATATTGCTATTACCTTGAAAAAGGGAACTTTTATCCGGAAAAGAAAAACAGTATAATGACTGATGAGCTTCTTGAGAAATTTGTTCAAGAGTACATCAACAGTCAGACTATGAGCGAAGTCTTATTTACCTGGCACGGAGGTGAACCACTGATGCGTCCTATCAGCTTTTATAAAAAGGCGCTGGAGTTTCAGAAAATTTACGGACGTGGTAAACAAATAGATAATTGCATCCAGACAAACGGAACGTTGCTTACGGATGAATGGTGCCAGTTCTTTAAGGAGAATAACTTCCTGGTGGGGATATCAATTGACGGTCCGCAGGAGTTCCACGACGAATACAGACGTAACAAGCAGGGACAACCCTCCTTTTATAAGGTAAAGAAGGGAATCGACCTGTTAAAAAAACACGGAGTCGAATATAATGCGATGGCTGTGGTTAACGACTACAATGTTGACTATCCCCTCGAGTTTTATAATTTCTTTAAGGAAATAGAATGTCATTATATTCAGTTTTCACCCATTGTGGAACGTATACATGAACAGAACGACGGGACCAAACTTACTCATCCGCTACAACAGAATCAGGAAATAAAGCTTGCGCCTTTTACTGTTGATTCCGAAAAATGGGGCGATTTTCTCTGCGCCATATTCGACGAATGGTTAAAGGAGGACGTGGGGACCTATTTCGTTCAGTTGTTTGATGCAGCCCTGGCCAACTGGGTTGGAGAGCAACCCGGTATATGTACGCTGGCAAAAACATGCGGACATGCCGGAATTATGGAATTTAACGGAGATGTTTACAGTTGCGACCATTATGTTTTTCCGGAATATAAACTCGGAAATATACGTACACACTCGTTAACGGAAATGATGTATTCGCCAAAGCAACTTAAATTTGGCGCCGATAAGGCAGATACGCTGCCCAATCAGTGTAAATCGTGCGAATACCTTTTTGCCTGCAACGGGGAATGCCCGAAAAACCGTTTTCTTACAACAGCCGACGGCGAACCGGGACTAAACTATTTGTGTAAAGGTTTAAAAAAATACTTCACACATATTGCGCCTTACATGGATTTCATGAAAAAGGAACTCATGGCTCAACGTCCGCCAGCCAATGTGATGGATTGGGCGCGTAAGCAGAAGCAATAACACAAAAAAGAAAAAGTTATGAGCTTTAACAGACGGGAATTTATTAAAACAGGAGGAATTGTTATGCTGGGATCTTTAGCTACTCCCTCAATATTAGGTGAAGTTGCAGAAAGTTATGCCGGCAAAGCCGCCGGTGTGTTATTTGCCTTGAATCACTTCGGTGTTTCGGAAGGCGATTTAAAAAAGGTTTTGGGGGTAGCTCTCGAAAAAGGGGGCGATTATGCCGATCTCTTTTTTGAACATTCGTTTAACAACTATATCGGACTACAGGACGGGGCAGTGAACCGTGCCAGTTCAAATATAGATTATGGTGTTGGTATCCGTGTTCTGTCGGGCGATCAGAGCGGTTATGCATACGTAGAAAACGTCACTTTGCAAGACATGCTTACGGCGGCCCGTACTGCGGCTCGTATTGCCAATGTAAAAGGAAACAAGGCTGCGGTGAATCTTACAGAGAAGCCCATTGTTCAGAATTATTATGCGGTGAAGACTCCCTGGAGTGAAATTGCCGTAAACGAAAAGATGCCCCATCTTCAGAAACTGAATGAGAAGGTTTTTGCCTTAGACAAAAGGGTACACAAGGTATCGGCATCTCTTAGCGATTCTACTTCGCACATTCTTTTCTGCAATTCGGAAGGCATTATGTATTACGATTACCGCCCCATGGTTACATTGGGTGTTCAATGCATTATGGAAGCCAACGGCAAAATTGAGAATGCCTATGCATCGAGAGCTTTCCGTATGGGAACCGAATTTCTTACCGACGAATTGATTGACGAACTGGCAAACGAATCTGTAAAAAAGACATCCATCCTGTTCGAAGCTGTAAAGCCTAAAGGCGGAGAAATGCCGGTGGTTATGGGTGCCGGAGGTTCGGGTATTCTGCTACACGAGGCTATAGGACACGCTTTCGAAGCCGACTTCAACCGAAAGAACACCTCCATATTCTCGGATCAGCTCAATAAAAAGATTTGCAACGAACATATCAATGTGGTAGACGACGGTACCATTCCTTTTAACCGGGGTTCTGTAAACATAGACGACGAAGGTATCGAGGGACAAAAAACATACATCGTAAAAGACGGCGTTCTAACCAGCTACCTGCACGACCGCATCAGTGCCAAACACTACGGCATACGTTCTACGGGTAATGGCCGGCGCGAATCGTTCCGTCAGATGCCTATGCCCCGTATGCGTGCCACCTACATGGAAGATGGAAACGTAACGGAAGAAGAGATGATCGCTTCGGTAAAGAAAGGTATTTTTGCCGATGTATTTACCAACGGGCAGGTTCAGATCGGGGCCGGCGACTTCACCTTCTTCGTTAAGTCTGGTTATTTAATCGAGGATGGCAAGCTTACTCAACCTATCAAAGATATAAACATCATCGGTAACGGTCCGAAGGCTTTGGCAGACATCACCATGGTGGGTAATAATTATAAGATGGATAACGGAACCTGGACTTGCGGAAAAGACGGACAGTCCTGTCCGGTTACCTGCGGAATGCCTTCCGCATTGGTCAGCAAACTAACAGTTGGAGGAGAAAATTGATATGATATCGAACGAACATAAATTACTTGCACAATGGGCAATGGAATTTGCCCTTAGAAATGGCAGTCAGGCTTCCCGTGTTAGCTTGTACACCGGATTCAGCAGCTCGATTGAAGTGCGCGACATGAAAATTGACAAGCTGCAGCAGGCATCCGAAAACGGACTTGTCATCAATATCTTTGTTGACGGAAGATACGGTTCTTTTTCGACCAATAGATTAAACAAGGCCGAACTTGAACGATTTATTAAAGAAGGCATCAATTCTACCCGGTTTCTTGCCGAAGATAAATTCCGTACCCTACCCGACTCCTCGTTCTATTACAAAGGAGGAGGCGTACCGCTCGACTTGATAGATCCCTCGTTCGACTCCATCAATCCGGACGATAAAGTAGGACTTGCCATGAAGGTTTGCGAAGAGATTTACGGAAAAGACAAACGGATCATCTCGTCCAACGGATCTTATGGAGACGAAAAAAGCTTCAAATACATGGTAGCAAGTAACGGATTCGAGGGCGAAAGCGCCAACTCGTCTTTTACGTTGGTTGGCAATGTAAGCATTAAAGGCGAAGGCGATGCCCGTCCGGAATCTTACTGGTACGATTCGTCTATCTATTATAACGAACTACAGAAAGACGGAATCGGTACAAAGTCCATCGAACGGGTGCTTCAAAAATTAGGACAACAAAAGATAGCATCCGGCAAGTATGCCATGGTGGTAGACAATATGAATTCTTCCCGCCTATTATCTCCGGTAATCGGTGCTTTGTACGGATCGGCCATTCAGCAAAAGAATTCGTTCCTGCTTGATAAACAAGACAAGCTGGTGTTGGGAAGCAACGTTACCATCAAAGACGAACCGCATCTGGTAAAGGCCGAAGGCGCCCGTTATTTTGATAACGAAGGTGTTGCTACTACCCCGCGTGCAATTTTCAATGAAGGAGTGCTGAACACCTATTTTATCGACACCTATAATGCAAATAAAATGCAGGTGAAGAGCACCATCAGTTCTCCCTCTATCTTAACCATGCAACATGGAATGAAAGACGTGAACGGTCTGGTTGCGTCGCTCGAGAAAGGAATACTTGTTACTGGTTTCAACGGTGGAAACTGCAACAGCACTACCGGCGATTTTTCTTACGGTATTGAAGGTTTCCATATCGAAAACGGTAAAACCACACAACCTATCTCCGAAATGAACGTAACCGGAAACATGATTACTTTATGGAACAACTTGTCCGAGGCAGGTAACGACATCCGTAAATCATCATCATGGCGAATCCCTTCGCTATTGTTCAAGGACGTAGATTTTAGCGGATTATAAATAAAAAAACTCCCGAAGCCCGGCATTATAGCTTCGGGAGTTTACATCTCTCCTCTTCGACAGAGCAATGAAGCCGGCACCTTGCACCATCGGATGAAGGCCTATTTTACACCTTTCCTCTTCGACTAAGCATTGCAATTATCTTGAAACAAACCCAAATAACACCCTGTAATTTGTAAAAAATCATTATTTTCTGTTATTTTTTTGTAGCTTTGCAGACAAATTGACAATATCAATCGGATTGAATTGAATGGATTATTCCAGGTAATAACAGTTAAATTTTAAACCAGATGGATTTATTTTTTAGTTTTAAAGAGGTTTTAAGTGCTTTTGTGGTACTATTTGCTGTAATTGATATATTGGGAGCTATTCCCATTATTATTAGCCTCGAGCAGAAGGACCAGACTTTCGAGGCAGGTAAAGCAGCTCTCATCTCGTTTGTTATTTTAGTGGCATTCTTATTTGTAGGTCAGGCTCTGCTCGCTTTATTCCAGGTAGATATATCATCGTTTGCGGTAGCTGGCGGACTTGTACTCTTTGTACTTGCCGTAGAGATGATCTTTAACATAGAAATTTTCAAGAATGATAGTCCGGGTGGTACGGCAACCATTGTACCTCTGGTATTTCCGCTTATTGCCGGAGCAGCCTCCTTTACTACGCTGCTTTCGTTGCGGGCAGAATATAATATCCTGAATATTATCATTGCTGTGGCGTTAAATATGATAGTGGTTTATGTGGTACTAAAGAAGGTATACGTTGTAGAAAAGTTTTTCGGCAAAAGCGGTATCTATGTGATGCGTAAATTCTTCGGAATCATTCTGCTAGCTATCGCCGTGA